>Ga0302320_10000869_pt1 | contig 71845 bp, 62 predicted proteins | sample Bog_T0_3_FD_202130 | JGI IMG/M metagenome (GOLD analysis project Ga0302320, IMG submission 202130) | Peat permafrost microbial communities from Stordalen Mire near Abisko, Sweden - Bog_T0_3 | ecosystem: Environmental > Terrestrial > Soil > Wetlands > Peat | place: Sweden: Abisko, Stordalen Mire... | reverse complement strand
CGCGCGGTCTCCGCATGATCCTCGAAGAGCTGATGCTCGACCTGATGTATCACCTGCCCAACAACAAGCGCGTCCGCGACCTCGAGATCACCCGCGAAATGGTCGAGCGAAGAGACCTTTCGCTCTGTCTCCTCGAAAAAGCCGGCTAGCGTCCTGACTTCGAAGTTCGCATCCGGGACTCTAATTTTCGCACCACAATGATCTGTCATCCTGAGCGGAGCGCAGCGAAGTCGAAGGATCTGCGGTTGCACTTCGGAAGTTACTCTACGGGCTTCTCACGCAGGACGCTAGCTTCAACGCTCATTGGAAATTACCAAGACCCCCAGGCCCGCGCCTCGGGGTTTTGCTTTTTCTGGGACGGAGGGAGGTTTTGCGCTTCTGGGACGGAGGAAGCAGCGGCCTTCAGGCCACTGAAAAGCGCCTGCCAATGAACCTGGGCTTCAGCCCCGGTGAAACAGACGGGTATCCCTCCCGGAGGGAGGGTACGAGGTTAGCCACGGGTGAAACCCGGGGAAACGGTCCATTACAAAAGCCCGCCGTCCCGTAGGGCCGGCATGATTCCTACGCAAAATTGGGCATCGTCTCCCAACTCATCACCAGGCCGCTTTGTAACAACGGCACGGCTTCAGCCGGGCCAAAAAACTCAAAAGCCAACGCGGGCTTCAGCCCCTGCAAATCCCCCCTCGAAAACTCCACCTGCGCAACGTCCCTTAGGCCACTCCCCGCCCCATATGCGTAAATAGTGTCATGCCAGAAAGTCCGCAGCCCCCCCCCATCGAACTCAGCATCATCATGCCCTGCCTCAACGAAGCGGAGACCCTGGCCATCTGCATTCGCAAAGCGATCGCCTACCTCCAGCGCTCCCAAATCCGCGGCGAGGTCGTCATCGGCGACAACGGTTCCTCCGACGGCTCGCAGCAGATCGCCCTCGACTGCGGAGCCCGCGTCGTCAACATCAAGCAGCGCGGCTACGGAGCAGCCCTCTACGGCGCAACCCTCGCCGCCCGCGGCCAATACATCATCATGGGCGACTCCGATGATAGCTACGACTACACCAGCCTCGACCCCTTTGTTCTGAAGCTCCGTGAGGGCTACGACCTGGTCATGGGCAACCGCTTTGCCGGCGGCATCAAGCCGGGTGCAATGCCGTGGAAGAACCGCTACATCGGCAACCCCATCCTCTCCATGATCGGCCGCCTCTTTTTCCATTCCCCTGCAAAGGATTTTCATTGCGGCCTTCGCGCCTACTCCCGCGATGCGTTCACCCGCATGGACCTCCACACCACCGGCATGGAGTTCGCCTCGGAGATGGTCATCAAAGCCACGCTCGAACGCATGAAGATCGCCGAGGTACCCACCACCCTGAGCCCCGACGGTCGTTCCCGCCCTCCTCATCTCCGCCCCTATCGCGACGGATGGCGACATCTCCGCTTCATGCTGCTCTACAGCCCCAACTGGCTGTTCCTTTTTCCCGGCCTCGCGTTGATGCTGGTCGGCCTCGCCGGCACCGCTCTCCTCGAGCAGAACTCAATCCACTTCAACCTCGCGGGTCTGGGCCAAGCCCGTCTCGGCCTCGACACCCTCATCTATCTCGCCTTCATGAGCGTCTGCGGCTATCAGTCGGTGCTCTTCGCCGTGCTGTCCAGGATCTTCGCCGTCGAGCAGCACCTCTACCCCGCCAGCACTGGCTATCGCCACATCTTTCGCTACATCAATCTCGAGCGCGGCCTGATCGTAGGAACGTTGATCTCCCTCAGTGGCATCGGCACTGCCGTCTATGCATTTCTCACCTGGCGAAACGCCGGCTTCGGCAACCTCGATATTGAGCACATCGCCCGCATCGTCATCCCCTCCGGCATGGCCATCACGCTCGGAATTGAAACCATCCTGTTCAGCTTCTTCCTCAGCACCCTCGGCATCAACATTCGTCGCCACTCCGAAGTCGCCCCAGAGAGCTATCCTCCAGTCGAGCCTCCCGGAACCAGATGAGACGAGCTGCTTGCTGACTCGCTGACTTGCTGACTCGCTGTCTTGCTGACTTGCTGTCTTGCTGACTTGCTGACTCGCTGACCCGCTGACTCGCTGTCTTGCTGACTCGCTAACACCACTTTTCCCCACACCTGCCAAATCAGCCACACGCCGGATGCAACAGGAACCGCGCCGCCCAATTAAAATGAAAGAGAAGAGCCCGCATGAAGCAACCCACAGCGATCATCATCGGTGCAGGTCCCGCCGGGCTCACTGCCGCAATTGAGCTCCAGCGCGGCTCCGCCATCAAGCCTGTCATCCTCGAGGCAAGCCACGAAATCGGCGGCATCTCCCGCACCGTCCGCTACAAAGGCAACCGCATGGACATCGGCGGCCACCGCTTCTTTTCGAAATCAGACCGAGTCATGCGCTGGTGGCTCGACATGATGCCCGTCGAAGCTGGTTCCGGCCAGGCCGGTTCTGACCAGAACGGTCAGCTCCGCTACCAGGGTCAGCAGCGCGACATGCCCCAGCTCGACGTCGCCGCCGATCCACAAAAGCAGGACCTGGTCATGCTGGTCCGGCAGCGCAAAAGCCGCATCTACTTCCTGCGCAAATTCTTCGATTACCCCATCAGCCTCACCGCTGCCACCTTCAAGAACCTCGGACTCCTGCGCACGATGAAATGCGGCGTCAGCTACCTGCGCTCCGCCCTCCTGCCCCAGCGCGAAGAGAAGTCTCTCGAAGACTTCATCATCAACCGCTTCGGCAAGCAGCTTTACCTCACCTTCTTCAAGTCCTACACCGAAAAGGTTTGGGGCGTTCCCTGCAACGAAATCAGCGCGGAATGGGGCGCGCAGCGCATCAAGGGCCTCTCGCTCACCGGGGTAGTAAAGCACTTCCTCAAGAAGACCTTCAGTTCAAAGCAGCCCGGCGACATCGCCCAGAAAAAAACCGAGACATCGCTCATCGAGAAGTTTCTCTACCCCAAGTTCGGCCCTGGCCAGCTCTGGGAGCATGCCGCCGAAATGGTTACCAGCAACGGCGGCGAGATCCACCACGGCATTCAAATCGACCGCATTCATCGCGATGGAAACAACATCACCTCCGTCGAAGGCCTCGACCAGGCCGGCCAGCGCGTCACCTTTGCCGGCGACTACTTCATCTCCACCATGCCTGTCCGCGATCTCGTCCGCGCCTTCACCGTCCCTCCGCCCGCTGAAGTTATCGAGGTCAGCGAAGGCCTCATGTATCGCGACTTCATCACCGTAGGCCTGCTCGCCAACAAGCTCGCCGTCACCGAAAAAGACGGCGCACAGCTCAAAGACAATTGGATCTACATTCAGGAACCGGACGTCGTCGTCGGCCGCCTCCAGATCTTCAACAACTGGAGCCCCTGGCTCGTCGCCGGCAAAGACAAGGTCTGGATCGGCCTCGAGTATTTCTGTAGGGATACCGATCCCCTCTGGAAGCTCTCCGACGATGAGATGTCCAAATTCGCCATCGCAGAGATCGCCAAAATCGGCATCCTCAAGGCCGAAGACGTTGAAGACTCCCACGTCGTCCACGTGCCCAAGACCTACCCCGCCTACTTCGGCAGCTACAATCGCTTCAGCGTCATCCGCGACTTCACCGACCAGATCGAAAACCTCTTCCTCGTCGGCCGCAACGGCATGCACAAGTACAACAACCAGGACCACTCCATGCTCACCGCCATGACCGCCGTCGAAAACATCATCAACGGCATCGTCACCAAAGACAACATCTGGGCCATCAACACCGAGATGGAGTACCACGAAGAAAAAGCCGCCAAGTAGCCTCTCCTGCTCGCGATGCGTAAGACTGTAGCGCCGGTCTCCAGACCGGCTGTCGTGCGGGCCTCCCGGCCCGCGCCGTTCCCCATGACTCGGCTATAAGCTCGCTCTCCCTCCCACATCCCGCCGTCCCACTCCCCACCCGCTTCCGCTGTACAATCTCTATATGAGCTGCCGGCCCGGTGCCGGCAGCCTTTTTAGCACGTCCAACTCCCAGGGGGCTCTCGTGACAACTTCCCGCGAAAAAAACGAACCGCGCAAGCTGCCCATGATGCCCATTCGCGACATGGTCATCTTTCCCTACATGATGACTCCGTTCGTCGTCGGCCGCGAGTCCAGCGTCCGCGCCCTTGAAGAGGCCCTCAACGGCGACCGCAAAATCTTTCTCGCCACTCAGCACGACGCCGCCATCGACGAGCCCAAGGCCAAAGACGTCTACCAGGTCGGCTCCATCTGCAACATCGTCCAGTCCGTCAAAATGCCCGACGGCAACATCAAGGTCCTCGTCGAGGGCGTCGAGCGCGCCAAGTCCCTCGAGGTCAACGACGCCGACGGCTTCTTCGTCGCCACTGTCCGCGTCGGCAAGTCGCAGTTTGAAATGACCCCCGCCGTCGAGCAGCTCATGCAGCGCGTCACCGGCCTCTTCGAGCAGTACGTCAAGCTCCAGCAATCGCTCAACTACGAAACCATCATCGCCACCGTCCGCATGGACGAGGCCGCCAAGCTCTCTGACACCATCGCCGCCAACCTCCAGCTCGGCATCGAAGAGAAGCAGGAGCTCCTCGCCATCTTCGACCCCGCCGCCCGCCTCGCCCGCATCGCCGACGTCCTCGATGTCGAAATCGAAAAGCTCGACCTCGACCGCAACATCCAGTCGCGCGTCAAGCGCCAGATGGAGCGCGCGCAAAAAGAGTACTACCTCAACGAAAAGATCAAAGCCATCCAGAAGGAACTCGGCCGCGGAGAAAAGTCCGAGTTCGACGAGCTCCGCAAAAAAATCGAAACCGCCGGCATGCCCAAGGATGTCCTCGACAAGGCCATCCAGGAGCTCAAAAAGCTTGAAGCCATGCCGCCCATGTCCGCCGAGTCCACCGTCAGCCGCAACTACATTGACTGGCTCCTCGCCGTGCCGTGGAAGAAAAAGTCCAAGGAAACCCGCTCCATCGAGTATGCCGAAAAGGTTCTCAACGCCGACCATTACGGCCTCGAAAAAATCAAAGACCGCATCCTCGAGTTTCTCGCCGTCCGCCAGCTCGTCAAAAATCCTAAGGGCTCCATCCTCTGCTTCGCCGGCCCTCCCGGAGTAGGCAAAACCTCCCTCGGCATGTCCATCGCCAAGGCCACCGGCCGCAAGTTCGTCCGCCTCTCCCTCGGCGGCGTCCGCGACGAAGCCGAGATACGCGGCCATCGCCGCACCTACATCGGCGCGCTCCCCGGCCAGATCATCCAGCACATGAAGCGCGCGGGCACCAAGAACCCCGTCTTCCTCCTCGACGAAGTCGACAAAATGGCCTCCGACTTCCGCGGCGATCCCGCCTCCGCCCTCCTCGAAGTCCTCGACCCCGAGCAGAACACCACCTTCCAGGATCACTACCTCGACGTCGACTACGACCTCTCCCAGGTCCTCTTCGTAGCCACCGCAAACGTCATGCACACCATCCCCGCCGCGCTCCAGGACCGCATGGAAGTCCTCCGCCTCCAGGGATACACCGAGCAGGAAAAGCTCGAAATCGCCCGCCAATACCTCGTCAAAAAGCAGCGCGAGCAAACCGGCCTCACTGAGAAGCAGATCACCATCGCCGACGATGCCATCCTCGAAATCATCCGCGCCTACACCCGCGAAGCCGGCGTACGCAACCTCGAGCGCGAGCTCGGCAACGTCTGCCGCAAGGTCGCGCGCACCGTCGTCAAAAAGGGCGCCAAGCACAGCGAAGCCATCACCGCCGCCAACATTGCAGACTTCCTCGGCGTCGCCCGCTTCCGCGACAGCGAAGTCCACGAGAAGTCCGAAGTCGGCCTCGTCACCGGCCTCGCTTGGACCGAAGTCGGCGGCAGCATCCTCACCATCGAGGTGCAGGTCCTCGACGGCAAGGGCAAGCTCACCATCACCGGCCAGCTCGGCGACGTCATGCAGGAGTCAGCGCAGGCCGCCCTCAGCTACATTCGCGGCCGCGCCCAGGCCCTGGGCCTCACCCGCGAGTTCTATCGCAACATCGATCTCCATGTGCACGTGCCCGAGGGCGCAATCCCCAAGGACGGTCCCTCCGCCGGAATCACCATGGCTACAGCTATCGCCAGCGCGCTCGCCAAAATTCCCGTCCGGCGCGACATCGCCATGACCGGCGAAATCACCCTCCGCGGCAAGGTCCTCCCCATCGGCGGACTCAAAGAGAAACTCCTCGCCGCCCTCCGTGCCGGAATCTTCGAGGCCATCCTTCCCCGCTCCAACGAGAAGGATCTCGCCGAGCTTCCTGACAACATCAAAAAGAAGATGAAGCTCCACTTCGTCGACAACATGGACGAGGTTCTAACCCTCGCCCTCGAGCGCCCGCTGCCCACCCCGCTCCCCGAAGCCACAGAAGTCCTCTCCACCGTCCCCTCCACCAACACCGACATCGCCCCCGGCGCCCAGGCGCAATAGCCGACGCCTTTGTAGCGCCGGCTTCCCAGCCGGCTGTAGCGCGGGCATCCCTGCCCGCGCTTTCTCCCCGCAAGCCAAGTGCCACAACTTCGTGGGTGCCCCAGGTTCCGGGGTCCCCACGGATGGGTCCAAGTCCGTGGGGTGGAGGTTCGCCGCGTCCCTTGCGGCTAACCTGGGATATCTATAGTCTTTTCAGTTCTCCTAAATCACAGAATTCTCTCTGCCGCCGCATCCCAGCACCGCCGCGACGCCCCGGAGGGGCAGCACGGGAATAGCCCCGGGCCGGGGTCCCCAACGACAGGTCTTCGTCGTTGGGGTGGCGAGTGCAGCCCGGGGAAAGCCGCCCAAAAGAAACCTCGCACCCCGTAGGCGGCGCGGCGAGAGTCCGCCCCCTCATCCCGTAAGCCAGCACCATCGCGACGCACCGTGTAGCGCCGGCTTCCTAGCCGGCTGTAGCGCGGGCATCCCTGCCCGCGCCTTCGCCCAGGATTCCATCCGCCTTCGACGCCCCAGAGGGGCGGCATGAGAATAGCCCCGGGTGAAACACGGGGAAAGCAGCCCAAAGGAAAGCATCTCGCCCCGTGTAGCGCGGGCATCCCTGCCCGCGCTTTCGCCCAGCACGCCGGGCGCCGCATCCTAAACGCGTTCCATGCGTTTAGGGAGCGAGACCATACCAGCCCCCCTCCGCCTTCAGCGTAGCGTGTGAATCTTTCCGCCCTCCAGAAGCCCACATACAAAGCAGACATTTTCTTCTTTGGGTTCCGGCACGAACCGATGAGACCGTGAGGCTAGCCGCTCGTTCTGTTTCGGAATGTTGCCGCTGCCTTCCTCGTTTTCTCCAGCCCGCCGTAGTGCATCCCAAATATCATCCACGCCCACATGATCCCTCCATCCAATCGCGCAATACGGGCGCATCGAAGTTCGGTGGCCGAGCGGCGGCCTGCCCGGCCACATTGCACATCAACACGCGTTCCTGAGCGCTTCGTGGAAAAACGACGGCGAACCTCGCTTCATTGCAAACAGGCCGGCCACGGCTAACTTATACGAGTGCTCTTTGATTGCGCAGCCCCTGCCGAACCAGATCGCATGGAGGCGGCGATCCGCGCTCTTGCCGGAATATTTCCGGTAATCCACATATTCGGCAACGCCGTTATAGGCCGCCCAAAGTGTTCCCGCCACGCCTTTCACCCCGTTGCCTTTGCCCTCGTGGAAAAAGTACTCAGCTCCGGACCTATCGGCGCGTGCCCACTTGAGCGCTCGCTCGTACGAATCGTCGTCGTCGAAATCGGCTCGGTTGGGATCGGGAAAGACCTGGGAGAGGTACCACTGCAATTCACGCCTCCCCAACTTCAAATTGGCCATTTCGCCGAAGACCTCTTCAACATCCCTGTAACGCGCTGTCACCGCGTTTACGATCCCGGCTGCAATTGCCAGGCGCTCTTTCATGTCCTTTGCGTTGGCGATGTGAAGGCTTGTGCCTTCTTGCATTGCCAGTGTCAGCGTATTCTGACAAACCACCCGAATCGGGGTGAACTTGATTGCAACGCCGCCGTCTCCGCCGTGAGTGTTGCTGAGAAGCAGGAACTTCTCCGTGATGTCGTCCCCGGGCAAGCAAATATTGCCAGGGAGCTTTGCCAGAATCCAAACCCGCTCACCGTCGCCGAGCGCGCCCGCTGTGTGATAGACCGCTGCGTTTTCTCCCACGATAGGGTCAAAGAAATCGAAGGCTTCCCGGTTCTGCAACGGCTTGTGATCCTCGAAGGCATATCCGAGGACGGCTGCTTTCTTCAAGCTCCATTCGTCGTCGCGCACTACCGCGTTCAGGTCGGCCACGCGGCAGCGCCGCTCGCCCAGCCCTTCACCGCCTACGAGTATCGGGCGCTTGCTCACTGTCCAGTCCAGATGGGCCGCTTTAATCGCCTGCTCGGCGGTGGCTGGTCCATCCAAAACCGTTCCAAGGCGATGCCAAGCCGGCTCGCCAACAACCATTACTTCTGAAATCCCATTGTTCCTGCTTATGTTTCCTGACATCGAAGCCCTCCTGTGGCTTTCGACCAAGGGGTGAGGTTCACTGACGTACAGGCATCTGAGCGCCTATCTTGCTTTACCGCGCATGGGACCCGTAGGCGATCTGCCCGTCAAATAGCTGTCGCGCTCATTGCATGCGACGTGCCGACTTTTCTACAAAAAGTCGCTTCTATACAAAACAACAACTTAGAGACGACCGAACGCATCCTGGATCCAACAGAGGTGTATACGGATGTTTACAACCAACCTTCGTTGTAAGACTGAAGCCGTATACATCCCCCGAATGTGCCATTGATCGCTGTCTTGGGATTCAGCCGAGGGAGTGCAATGCTTGTCATAGCGTCAGTAAACCTGCAGCGCCGCGCAAAGGTAACTACCCAAATGTTGCAGCCAATGACGCGTAAGTCGTAGCCAGCAGAAGATGATCCATCACGCAGAGCAATGTAAACGTATTCATTCCCGAGCGACGGTTTCTAACGCATTACTTTGTTGGTTACCTGCCTCGCGCGCCCGCTGCGATATCCCCGATCCTGGAACGAGCCCCGCAGGCTCCCTCGCCTCACCCCGCCCTCGCTCCACCAAAGCGTTTTCACGCCCCCTCACCCCGCCCCTACCCCCCCACATCCGTCAGCAGATTCCAATGCCGCGCCTTTCCCGTCCGATTCCGCCGAAGCATCTTCCGCTCCTTCTCGTTCATCGAGTCACCACAAAGCGTGTCTTCCCTCGCCAGCCGCGAACGCTCGATCACCGCCTTCATCTCCCGGAGCTCCTTCTTCCGCTCTACATCCCCCAGCCCCTTTGCCACGTCCTCCGCCACATCCACCACAAATCCCAGCCGGTTCTGGCAATCGCAGACCTTCGCATTCAGCAGCACCCACTGCCAATCCAGATCCACATACTTCACCACCAGCCACGGCAGAGCCTCCACCACGCCTGTGTCCAGAACATCCTGGCAGAGCGCGAGCAGCAGCAATCGAGCCGGATTGTATTTAGGCTTCCCCCGCCGGAACTTCGCCAACCCCGGATACCCCAGCGCCCCCAGCTCCGCTCGGAAGCCGCGCCCGTCTAATTTGTCCGGCTGATCGACCTTCAGAGGCAACGCCGTCTCCGCCATACGAAACACACGCACTGCCTTCAAGGCCAACGCCTCAGTCACCGGCCGAAGCCCCCGCTCCATCATTGAAAAATACGCCTGCGTCAGGCCCAGCTTCGCCGCAGCTTCCCCCTGCGTCAGCTTGGCTTCCTCCCGTGCTGCCTTCAGCGCCTCTCCGGTCATGGGCATCTCCTCACTCCCAAATATAACAAGCTCAGTTATACGATCCGCCAGATTTCTTCTAAATCGCACAAAATTCCCCTCTGAAAACACACCGTTCTTGCAATGAAAACGGCCGATTCTCTCCCCCCTAAAAATCTTCCTCGACCTTTGCGTAGAATTACCCCCGCCCGGAGTACGGTGGTTCTTCAGATAGGAGCAAAAGCCATGCGAACCGTCAGAAACATCACCATTGCCGTCGATCCCGAACTCTACCGCCAGACTCGGTGCCTCGCTGCCGAATACAACACCTCCATCACCGGCATGGTGAGGTACTTGCTCGGGGTTCTTCCTGAAGCGTTGAAGGCCGCGCGCGTCCCCGGCGGCCGCCCTCAGTTCGGCATCGCGGCAGCTCGCGCCCGTGCCGCCGCCGCAGCCCTTGCCGCCAAGCAGCCAGCACCGCAAATATCCATACAACCCGACATTTGCACTGTTTCGTCCACATGTACACCCACTGTTTCGCCGACTAACCCGTTACCTGTCAATCATTTATCCCTTCCGGAACGCGTTTCGTCCCCCAACCCTCCTGTAAAACTGTAAAACCCCCTCAAACCACTTTCTTTCAACCACTTGCCGCGTTACAGCCGCCCCTTTTACAAATCTTGCATTTCAGTACTTTATTCATTACAAAGACTTTACGACCCACCAATTTGTTCGTTCATAATGAATAAGTAGACAAAAGGCGGCATTTTCCTGCGTTACACCACACAATTCATGCTCTCGGCAATGGCGGCGGAGCAGTTCCCCCCCGCCGATGTCCCCGAGATCGCCTTTCTCGGCCGCTCCAACGTCGGCAAGTCCAGCCTTTTGAATGCTTTAGTCGGCGAGAAGGCGGCCAAGGTCTCCCAGACGCCCGGCCGCACCCGCGCCATCAACTTCTTCCAGCTCTCTGAAGAAGGCAAGTCGAAGCGCAAGTTCATATTCGCAGACCTTCCCGGCTACGGCTACGCCAAGATCTCCAAGTCCATCTCCGCCGAGTGGCCCAAATTCATTGAGCCGTATCTCGCTGACCGGCCAACACTTGCCCTCTGCATCTGCCTCGTCGACTCCAACATCCCCGCCCAAAAAGGCGACCAGATGCTCATCGACTGGCTCCGCTCCGTGGGCCGCGATTTTGCCGTAGTAGCCACCAAAGCCGACCGCCTCAGCGGCAACGAACGCGTCCGCAACCTCGCCGCCCTCAAAAAGGATCTCCAGATCGACTCGCTGCTCGCCGTCTCCTCAAAGACCGGCTACGGCCTCAAAGAACTCTGGACCCGCATCGCCCAGGCGGGCGACGACGCTCCGGCGGAATAGCTCAATCTAAACGACTTCGATCCTCACCGGCACGGAAATCTCGCCCGACTCCACGCCCGTTCGCATCCGCTCCGCGATCGCCTTTGCCGCAGTTGCTGAGCAGCGCAGAACCCGCACGTTCCTCGCCAGCCGCCCCAGATAGCGCGGAGCGAGCCGCAGCCACCGCCGCGCAACCTGCGTGCCAAGGCTCTCATCTGCAACAAGATAGCCCATCGCGATCGCGTCCAGCCGCGGCAGCCACTGCGCTGGCGCCTCATCCACGCTCCAGCTCAAAACGGACTCACCCATTGCCGGACCAAGCGGCGCGACAACCGCAGGTCTGCCACCAAACACCACTGCGGAATCCGGTGTACCAACCGCGCCAGGATCCCTTACCAGATCCGGCAGCACTCCGCGCTCAAGCATCTCTTTTTCAATGGTTTCCGGCGCAACGCCCACGCAAACCGCCACCGCCTCGCGCTTGCGGATTTCGTTCTTGAGAATGCGAATTGCCTCGTCAAGGTTTGTCACAAGAAAGTCGGCAACCCCTTCGCGGATCGCCTGCTTCTGAGAGGCGGGGTCAGCACGAACCGCAAGCGAAGCAACACCGGCGATGTTGCCCGCCACCATCAGCGCCCGTCCATCTTCATCAAGCTCGCCAACACAGAGCAGCCGGCCGCCAAGCCCAGCCTCAACCGGCAGTGCCTGGCGCATGAGAGACGCGTAATACCCCTCCACCTGAAGGAGAAATGAAATCAATGAGTTGGACGAACCGGTCGGCTCAGAATCGGCCATTTGTAGCCTACTGCTCAAACTGCTCTTTGGAATTGAGCTTGCGCACGAAGAAGATGAACTGGCCCGGCTCGGCAACAACCTGCAACTTGTCCGGAACCTTCTTGCCTACGCAATTATTGGGGGCCACCATCCCTGACGTGAGGATGTCGGCAACGGCGTACCAGTGGTCCAGGGGGGGCGGCTGTTTGGCCGAAGTACGCGCCGCGCTCGAATCGCAATTCACGTAGGTCTGCGTGGTGCTGTCGTAAGTCGCGTGGATTGAGATGGTTTCCGCGTTCGCCGGGAGCGTCACCTTGGCCGTCCCGTCCTCGTTTTCTTCCACCCAGTTGTTGTGCGGAATTCTTTGGTGGTTGATGCGCACAATAAAATCATTGGTCGCGATTGGCTTGCCCGTGCGCCCGTCAATCATGCGCAACGTGATGACTTTCGGCGCGTCTGCCGACGGTGCGGCACTTGCGCCACAGAAAACGGGCAACAGGGTTAGAGATGCGAGGAGGGCGGAAAAGGGACGGGGCTTCATGCCCTTCCAGAATAGCCTGAAGCGGCTACCAAGTGGAGTACGGTTGGCCGTCGGAACCGTTCTCAGTGGAACCAGAGTGAACATCATCCACCCCCGGATCCGTCTGGTCCAGAGAATGCATGGCATCGCTCGTGTCCGTTACCCACGTAGTATCGCTGTGGGTGATTGGGTCCTCAGGGATTTTTTTGAGGTACCCCTCCTGCACCAGTTCGTCCAGCGACTGGGGGGCCCTCTGCTTATCCATCGTGTAGGAATCAATGGCCGAGCGGAGGACGTGGAGGTCTTCTCTTAAGACGGCTTCGCGCGCGAGCAGGACGGTGGTCTTGTAGCGGGGCACGGCGATCAGCAGCAGGATGCCGATGATGGCCATGACGATCATCAGCTCCACCAGCGTAAAACCCGCTTCGCGTTTTTGCATCATTCGCACCGAAAACCTCGCTAATCCTGCTTGCCCCGTGGCCCCCAAAAAATGCTCCGCGGACTCGAGCGTGCTACCAGTCAGAGTACTTTGTTCCGTCCAGGGCCGTTCCTTGAGACTTGGAATAGACATCGAACACAGATTGCCCGCCGTAGGAATCGGACGACGGATCGTCTTGCATCGAGTGCAGGCCCCATTCCGCTTTGCCAGTCATCGGGTCGATCGGAATCTTGCGCAGGAACTTCAGCTTCTTGCCCTGCACGTCGACGCCGTTGACAAGGGTCTCAAGATCGGGCGGGTAGTTCTGACTATCCACTTTGGTTTGGAATGCGTGCTGGTCGGCAGCATCCTTGTAGTGGTCGATTGCGTCGCGCATCTCCCAAAGATCGCGGCGGAGCTCATGCTCCCTTTCGCGTTTGATGGTGAATATAGTGATCGGGACCGCGGCCGAAGCAAGAATGGAGAGAATGGCTATGGTGACGACGAGCTCGACGAGGGTGAGGCCGCTCTCCGAAGATTTGCATCGCATCCCACCCTTTCCGCAAAGAACGCTGAAAGGATGGGGCACCCGGCATTGCTGAGATTTGCGCCGATTACTCATCGAATTACTTCACCGTAATGCTTGCAGTGTTTCCCTTGCCCGGCAGGACGGTCTGGCCACTTGTAATGGCGGCTGCGCGGGTCATGGAGAGGGACGTCTGGCCCGATGCACGCGCCTGGAAGCTGAGAACGCACACCACGCCGGCACCGCTGACGCCGGCTGAGCCGGGCGGGCGGGCGGCGTTGATGGTGATGTTACCGGGACCATCGTCGCGATGCACCAGGGCGACCGCCTGGCCATCCCGACCGAGCAAGTCGCCGGGGTTCACGTTCACCAGCGAAAGACTCGCCGGGTCGTATTGGACCTGAATCGGAACGGAAGAGACGTCGGCGCCGCCGAGAAGAACGATCGGCACCTGGAACGTGGAACCGACAGCGACAGGCTGTGCGGGCGCATTGAACATCAGGGCCACGGTGCCGGCAGCTGCAACAGGCGCAGCGGGATGCGCAGCAGCGTTTTGAGCGGTTTGGCTATTGGCGTCGGCCGAGGCAGACATTTGGGCGAGCGCGGCGGGCGCAGCCGCCATTGCGCTTTGGCCCTGAACAACACCAAACGAGCGTGCTGCAGGCAAGCCGTGCTCCGCGCGGTTGGCGGGAACCGGGGTATTCGCGGCAGAGCCTTGGCCCGCGGGAAGCGGCGTCAAAGCTGGGGACGCTGACGCTGGTGCGGATTCGCTGGTAGCCGGGGTGTGGCGCAGTTCGATGGTCTGGCCGCCGGGGCCAGTATCGATGGTGCGCAGGTTCACCTGGTCAAGGCTCTGAGACCGGACCACATGGGGAACGACGAGGAAGACGAGTTCGTCGTCGTTGATGGTGTGGTCCTTCGATCCAAAGAGGTACTTCAGGATGGGGATGGAGCTGAGCCCTGGGATGCCGTTCCAGGAGACCATCTCTTGCTTATCCTGAATGCCGCCCAGAACGCTCGCTTCGCCCTCGCGCAGGCGAATCACCTGGTCCACGACGCGTTGCGAAAGAATGGGCTCGGTAACGCCGCTGATAGTCACAGAGCCGCTCTGCGAGGTGACTTCGATCTTGATCTTGAGCGTGACGTCGTGGTCATAGTGGACGGTAGGCGTCATCTCGATGTTCACGCCGACGTCCTGGTACTGGAACTGGGTATTGACGAGTGAGCTGACGACAGCCGTCGCGGCGCCAGTTTGGTAAGAGCCCGTCGCAATTGGGATGCGCTCACCGATCTTCATAGTGGCTTTTTGCGCGTCGGTGGCGCGAATGCGGGGATTCTGGAGAATCTTGGTGTTCGAGTCGGTCAGCAGCAGGTTCGCCGTGGCCGCACCCACGGTGACAGCGAAATCCGTGGCCTTAAGGTGGGCAAGGTTATAGAGGTTCAGACCGCTGGTGGAGGTTGTGCTGCCGGTGGTTCCCGTGGTGGAACTGGTACTGGAGGTTGAGGTCGTCGATGCGGAAGGCGGCGTGAGCGCAATGCCAATGCTGGAGGGCCAGGCGATGCCCAGGGTGCGCTCCCAGTTCTTGCTCACCTCGAGAACTGCTATGTCGACGACGACTTCAGCGCGGGCCTTGTCTAGGTCGTTTACGAGCTTCTGGCAGAGGAGCAGCTCATCTGGAGTCCCGCGGACGACGATGGCGTTCTGGCTTTGGACCGCATAGACCTTCAGGTTGGCGCCAAGGACGTTACGAAGCGCCGTTTGCACGTCATTGAGGTCATTCTGCTGCCAGGCGTTGGAGAGGTAGAAGGTTTGAATGGCCTGCTCGTCGAGTTCGGTGCGCTTGGCGCGGCTGTTCTGCGCGACGAAGATGGTATTCTCCGTGATCGGACGCCAGAATGTGCCGGAAAGAGTACCGACTATGCGCAGCGCGTCGAGCAGATTCATGTTGGTGAGATCCACCTGGATGCGCTTGGAGGTGTAGTCGGGATCGAAGAGGACGTTGATGCCGGCAGCTTTACCGATGGCCTGGTAGATGACCTTGGCGTCTTCGGTGTAGTGCAGGGTTAGGGGCTCGTTGGAGATGGGCTTGAGCTCGACCGGGGCGCTCATGGTATCGAGTTCTTCCTGCGTGCCGGCCTCCTCCGGTAGGTTGTTCTCCGAGCCAGGGGGCGCAGCTTCGCCGTGCTTGAGACGCAATTTGGCAATCTCCTGCTGCGCTGCTTCGTCGCCGGGGTCGATCTCGGCGGCGTGAAGCAGTTCAACCAGCGCGCCCTGTTCATCGCCGGCCTGAACCAGCTTGCGTCCCTTGGTCAGGTGGACAGCAGAGTCGGTAACGCGCACGCGGGCCAGAGCAGTCCGTACGGCAAGGTCTTTGGGTGCTTTGGTTGCGGCCTGCTGGTAATCGTTAAAGGCTGTATCGTAGTCTTCTTTGGCCTCTGCGTTCTCACCGCGCTTGAAAAGCGTGTTGGCCGACTGCGCTTGGAGAGGAACCGCGGCAAGAGCGGCGAACGCAAGCAGGAACGCGGCGGCGATCCGGACCGGAAGGCGGAAGGTGGTGGGACGAAGAAGCGCGGACTTGAAAAGTATGTCGGCACCCGGTCTGAACAGGCTGCGGTTCATTTGACTCCCAGGCGTCGTATCCAGTCCGAGAAACGAATCGGAGCCGTGCGGGCAACGTTGGCTGCCCGGGACGCTGATTTCAATGGTGGTTGATGCCATCCAACGATGCCTCATTCTAACAAAGCCCCTCTGGCACTGGCGAAACACATCCGATGCTAGGATTAACATTTGAGGGCATTTCCCCATGGCGCGCCAAACCAGTCACGTGATCGTTCAGCCGGCAAGCCCGGGCCCGCAGAAAGCCGCCAAGCCTCGAGACCCGGTGGCATCTGGAGAACGAGATGCGGCGCACAATCGGATGGCCAGCCACAACTATTTTCTTTTGGAAAAGTTCGAGGCAGGCGTGGCTCTGCGCGGTACGGAAGTGAAGTCCATCCGCGAGGGCAAGGCGAATCTCAAAGACGCCTACGGACTGATCAAGGACGGCGAGGCGTTTTTGCTGAATCTGCATATCGGGCCTTACTCCCACGGGAACATTTCGAACCACGACGAAACCCGCACCCGCAAGCTGCTCATGCACCGGGAAGAGGTTCGTAAGCTACTGTCTAAGACGCAGATCAAGGGACATACGCTCATCCCCACCCGGCTCTATTTCCGCAATGGGCGCGTGAAATGCGAGCTAGCCGTGGCCAAAGGCAAGCAGGACTGGGACAAGCGAGAAACCGAGAAGCGGCGTGAAGCCGACCGGGATGCTCGCGCGGCGGTGAACGCCAGCAAACACAAGATGGGACGGTAAGCCCTCGCCAGACTCTAAAATGGTTCTGAGGCGCTGATGCAAACCCAACTTTCTTTTGGCCTTCCTGCGGGAATCGATACCGAATTATTGGCCGTTCTGGCCTGGGACACACAAACCCAAAAAGGACCCGACGCAAAGCCGGAGCCGACCCTTCTGACTGGGGACGAGCTGATATCGGCTGCCGCCAGCGCCGTTCTGGCCAGCGGCGAATTCAAAGCCGGGGTCAACGAGACGCTGCTGATCCATGCGCCTGCGGGGCTCAAGGCCAAGCGACTGCTGGTGGTTGGATTGGGCAAGAAAGCCAAGGCGAAAGTGAACTCGGTGCGCCAGGCCGCGGGAACGGCTGTGCGCTTCTGCAAGCCGCGTGGACTTAAGGAGCTGCTGCTGATAATGCCGGAAGCGGGGTTCTTTCCGCCGGGGCCGTGCTGCCGGGCGGTGGCGGAGGGTGCGGTGACCGGAGACTTTGACTCGGACACCTATCGCAGCGATCGCAGGGACCTCAGCGTGAAGTCGTTCACCCTGGTGGCTCCGGGGAATGCCGACCAAGGTGCTTTGCAAGCGGCATTCGCCGAAGGCGTGATTGTAGCCGACAGCCAGAACTTTACGCGAACTCTGGTCAATGAGCCGGGAAACAAGCTGACCCCAACGATTCTGGGCCAACGCGCAGCGGAGATGGCCGCTCAGGTTGGCTTGCAGTGTGAGGTCCATTCGACCGAAAAGCTGCACGAGCTGAAGATGGGCGCGTTTGCAGCGGTCGCACAGGGCTCAGAGGAGCCGCCGGCGCTGATCGTGCTGCGTTATGAGCCGGAAGGCGTGACGGCTAATCCAGACGCACCTGTGCTTGGCCTCGTCGGCAAGGGCATCACCTTCGACACAGGCGGCATCTCCATCAAGCCCTCCGACAGCATGGAGAAGATGAAGTACGACATGGCTGGCAGCGCGGCCATGCTGGGCGCGATGCGAGCGATTGCGCTCCTCAAGCCCAAGGTGCGAGTGTTGTGCGTGGTTTGCTCGGCGGAGAATATGCCAGATGGCAAGGCATACAAGCCGGGCGACGTCGTCACGGCGATGCCCATAGCTCCAGACAAGCCAGGAAAGACGATCGAGATCATCAACACCGATGCCGAGGGGCGGCTGGTGTTAGCCGATGGCCTCACCTATGCCAGGCAACTGGGCGCGACGCACTTGGTCAACGCGGCGACGCTGACCGGTGCCATCGGCGTGGCGCTGGGAATGGTGAACGGCGGCGCATTCTCGAACGACGATGCAACGTTTGAAAAGTTCAACGCGGCGCTCGAAACATCCGGCGAAAAGTTCTGGCGGATGCCGTTGGGCGAGGAGTACGCCGACCTCATCAAGAGCGATATCGCGGACATCAAGAACACCGGCGGCCGCTATGGCGGTGCCTGCACGGCGGCGGAGTTTCTGCACAAGTTCGCGGAAGACACGCCCTGGATTCACCTGGACATTGCAGGGATGGCGTGGATCGACGAGAAACGGCCATACATTGCAAAGGGACCGAGCGGCGCGGCGGTGCGGTCAGTTCTGGAGTGGGTGAGGAGCTATTAAAGGCAACCACCAGCTTCAAACCTGGATCTACAGCCTCCATTACTGAATTACCTCGTGCGGCGCAGAGAGCCTACCACTTGAACAAGGCTCCGAACGAGATTCTCAAGATGTCTGCAGGGCCTTGGCTGCCGCTCCAACTTCTGATCCAGTCCACCTGGCCGCGGACTGCCGAATGGTGGGAGATGGACAGGTTTGCCCCGCCGCCTGCCGCCGTGCCGAAGTGATCGGATGTCCCGATTGCAGTAAACCCTTTCGGGTCAGTGGAGGCGGTTCTGTAAACCACGGGGCCCAATAAGAACCGGCCAAATGGCTGCCACCGGCGAGTTCTTTTCAATGAGACTGAAGGTCCACCCATCACCGTATAGAAGCCGGTGCTCGCATTGCCCAATTCGGCATGAACCCGATCAAGCGGCTGCGCGGTTCCTGCCCTCGCGCTATCAAGTTCGGGCAAGCCGCTTCCAGAGCCGCTGGTGTAAAGTCCCGATACCTCAACCGTTGCGCCGAGCCGCGGGTGCGATTTGTAAGGGTACTCAGACGACGATGCGTACCACCCGTAGCTTGTCTTCCCACCCAACGAGCTGAACTGTCTGGCAACAGACATTCCCCCAAAGATGTCCAAGGTGGTTGGAAGAAAAGCCTTTCCAAACGCAGGAGGCGTTTGACTGAGTGTTAGCTGCGCAGCCAACGAAAGAACGCCGCCTACGAGCACTAACATGATTCGGCGACTTTTCATGTGTACTCTCCAAAGAGTCGAAGGAAATGGTTCGCCCAGTCCTTATTGATCTATTGCTCCTCACATATACCATGCTGAAAGAATCTTAGATAACTACACGTTTGTTCTGCTGACTACACGTTTGTGGCAAGTCATTCGCCCTTCGTCCATAACCAACCCTGTCGCAGAAACACGCAACCTTTTAAGGCTGGAAGGTTACTGAGACTGACGCCGGTTTCTTTTTTGCTTGAGGAGGGGCGAGTTTTCACGATGACAAAACATTTCCGGCATCGGGACGCAGCTCTGCATTGACTAGCGCGGGGCCGTTGGAAGTCTGAGTTCGTAGCGGACTGCCCTGCGACGCTTACATTGCTACCGGGCTTTCGATACCAAGCCACGAGAGCGCGAGCGTAAGCTCGCGGAGCGCGATTGCAGCCACTGCGAGCAGGAAGGTTTTGCGAGCGGGATCAGGCTCCGTGAGGATGTGGTGGTCGTGGTAGAAGCTGGCAAACTCTTGCGCGAGTTGGAAGGCATGCTTGGCAAGGTGGGCCGGCTCGGATGTGGCGATGCACTGCTCCAGGACCATTGTGCGGCGTGCAGCCCGCAGCAGCAGTGACCATATGACAAGGCTCTCGTCGCCAGCGATGTAGGGCGCGGGGTCGATGGCTGCAAATGCCGCCAGAGCCTCTTCGGGCGTAGTCCCGGCATTCTCAAAGATGCGGCGAATGCGCACTGTGGCGTACTGGATGTAAGGCCCAGTCTCGCCCTCAAAGCTCAGCGCATCCTTGAAATCAAAAGCGATTACCGTGTTGCGCGTGTACTTGAGCATGAAGTAACGAAGCGCTCCGATGGCAATCTGTTTCGCTATTGCCCGGCGTTCTTGTTCGCTGCGCGCGGCCTGGCGTTCGTCGACGAGCATTTGCGTGGCGGCAATAAGCTTGTCGATCAAGTCGTCCGCCTTGACGCCAAACCCCTTGCGGCCGCTGACTTCGATATACGGCCGGGCGAGGTCTTCGTCGGAGACGGTGTAGCCAAGCTCAACAGCGCAGCGCGGCGTGAGCGCGACCATCTCGTAACTGAAATGCGTATAGCGGTCGGCCTGCTCCGTGTGGCCCATGCCGCGCAAGGCCTGAATTACATTGGCCTGCGGATCGGACTGGCGCGAGTCGATCACGTTATAAATGGACTGCGCGCCGCCAAAATGCGGATGGTGCGCCTCACCATGCACGGTCGAAATCCAGCACTCATGATCGGGATACGTGAAAAACGGCTTGTAGCCGAAGTCCTTACCCAGCAGACCAAACTTCCACAGGTGATAGGCGATGTCCTTGCCGACATAGGTAACGGTGCCGTTGGAACGTACGATGACCTTGGCGTCTTCGTTCGTTTCGCCTTCGGTCACCTCAGCGCCGGGCCGCGTCATCACCCAGCAACCTTTGTTCTTGCCCTCGGTCTCGAAGTAGAGGACGCCCGAGTGTTTCATCAGCTCGAAAGCCGCATCCCAAAACTTGAGGTGCAGAATCTCGCTCTCGCGCGGCAGGAAGTCGTACTCGATATCTAGGCGCAGCATGGTCTCAAGATGGCGGCGCAGAACAGCTGTGGAGATGAGTTCTGCTACCTCGGCTGTTTCGTTGCCGCCGTGCTCGAGTGCGTGCAGCGTGTCCAGCCGAATCTGCTTGCGCTCAGCCTTCTCCGCATCAGTTCCCTGCTCATACCACTGCGAGGTGCGGGCGTAGAGGTCCCAGCAGAGGTAATCAATGGCCGCGGTGTGTCCTTCCGGGCCTTTCGACCGCTGTTCGCACTCGGTAACCAGGTCGCGCACTTCAGCCAGGGATTTCTTCTCGAGATGGATGAATCCGACAACAACATCAGCCACCTGGACGCCGGTGTTGTCGATGTAGTTCTGGATGTCGACCTTTTGCCCGGCGGCGCGAAGTAGTCGGACGAAAGTGTCGCCCAGAATGGCGTTGCGCAGATGGCCGATGTGCGCGGCCTTGTTGGGGTTGATCGAAGTGTGCTCAACCAGCGAGTGTATTCCCGTCGCCACCTGCGGGCCTGCATTGGTCGCGGCGATCCCTCGGACAGCGGCCGCGCGATCAAGACGCGCATTGATATATCCGGCCCCGGCAACCTCAAAGGACACAAACCCAGGCAGCGTGCCCAGTGCAGAAACAACCTCAGCCGCGATGACCTTGGGAGCCTTGCGCAGTTTGCGTGCCAGCTCAAAGGCTATCGGCGTGGAGAGCTCACCGAATTTCAGGTCCGGCGGAATCTCCATGGGGATAGCTGCGAGTTCGAGGTCGTACTTGAGTTTGAGGGTCGAGCGCAAATGCTCGCTGAGCCGATTCTGGAGTTCAAGATACAAGGGAAATGCCTCGGAAATGCTTGATTTTCAAGGACAATTCTAACAGGCACCTGCGATCCGGCCGGTTTGACGCTCCTTGCGCAGACCCCTAAGATGAAGAGACAGACTGCCTTAGAAACTCTCGCTGAAGACGGGGAGTGAGGGGCAATTGCGCGATTATGAGTAACTCCTCCAATTCGAACCGGTATTACCTGACCACGCCGATCTATTACGTGAATGCGCGGCCACACCTGGGCCACGCCTACTCAACGATCGTGTGCGACGCGATTGCGCGGCGGAAACGGGCGCTGGGCATTGAAACCTGGTTCCTGACGGGAACCGACGAGCACGGACAGAAGATTGAGCGCTCGGCGGAGAAGGCTGGAAAGACGCCGGCGGAGTTTGCGGCGGCGATCTCGGGCGAATTCCGCGGCCTGTGGGACCGGCTGCACCTGACCTATGACGACTTCATTCGCACCACGGAAGAACGCCACAAGCGCGGCGTGCAGAAACTCTTCAAGACACTCTGCGACAAGGGTTACATCTACAAGGGGTCGTACACAGGGCAGTACTGCGTGAGCGACGAGGCGTATGTGGATGGGCCTCCGGGCACGGTTTGCCCCGACTGCGGCCGAGTGACCGAGACGGTGAGTGAAGAGAACTACTTTTTCAAGCTGTCGGCATTCGAGCGGAAGCTGCTGGAATTTTACGAGGCTAACCCCGCGTTCATGGGGCCGGATTCAACGCGGCGCGAAGTGATTTCCTTTGTTCGCGGCGGGTTAAAGGACCTGAGCGTAAGCCGCACGAGTTTTTCGTGGGGGATTCCTGTTCCGGGTGACGAAAAGCACGTGGTGTATGTGTGGCTTGATGCGTTGGCCAACTACATTACGGCTCTTGGGTATGGTTCCGACGACCCGGCCGACAAGGCGCGCTTTGAAAGGTTTTGGCCCGCAGACATGCATTTGATCGGCAAAGAAATCAGCCGTTTTCATTGTGTGTATTGGCCAGCGTTTCTGATGGCTGCGGGGATTGCGCCACCGCGATCGGTACGCGCCAACGGTTGGCTGTTGTTTGACCAGGGCAAGATGTCGAAGTCGCGCGGGAACATCGTGCGGGCAGAGACCGTGGACACGATCTTGGGAGCGGATGCGCTCCGCTACTTCCTGCTGCGGGAGATTCCTTTTGGGCAGGACGGCAACTTCAGTTTCGATGCGTTGGTGCAGCGCTACAACGGCGACTTGGCCAACGGCTATGGGAACCTGGTGAGCCGCGTGGTGAACATGGTGCACAAGTACTTCGGCGGAGTGGTGCCTGAAACGGGTGCGAAGACTCCTGCTGAGGTCGCGCTGCATGCCAGCGCGGTTCGGGCAATTGCGGAGTTTGGGCCGGCTTTTGACGAGCTGAACTTCTCTGAGGCGCTGAAGAGCCTGTGGGTCCTGGTGGCGGAGACAGACGGCTACCTGACGGCAAATGCGCCGTGGAAGAAGCGGCCCGTGGCAAGCCAAGAAGAGTTTGCAGCGCTACAGGCACGTGTGCTGGCCACGGCGGCCGAGGCGATCCGCGTAATTACGGCGCTGGCCTATCCGATCCTGCCCGAGGCGGCCGCGAAGGTGTGGCGGCAACTGGGGCTTGGCGAGATTGCGGATGCGGCGAACAATGCGTTTTTGACCAAGGTCGCGTGGGGCGGGTTGAAGGCCGGAACCAGATTTGGCGAGCCGGCGCCACTGTTTCCCCGCGCGGAAAAGGATGCGGTAGAGCGTATGCAGAGAATCGAAGACGAGAACAATGTCACCGCGGTGGAATCCGCTTCCGGGGTAAAGAATCCCGAACACGCGGACAGTTCAACGCCTGAGGCAGCACCTTCTGCTTTGTCGGTGGAGCCCGCTCCAGCGGCGGCGTCCCCGTCTGTGGTCTCCGTGCAGCCCTCGGGAGACAAGAGCTCTGTTGAAAGTCCGGGCCAATCGGGCGAGCACCACCTGACCCAGGCAACGGCGGCTCCAGTCGAGCACGGCGTCCCGGTGGTATCAATTCCTGTGACTCCAGTTCCGGCTGAGCTGGCCAGCGGCAGGCTGAGCACGACTCCGGCCGATGCACCTGCAGGGACACCGTTACAGGGGGACGCGCCCGAGCTACCGCAGCACATTACCATCGACGACTTTGTGAAGGTAGACCTTCGCGTGGCGCAAATCCTGGTGGCCGAGCGAGTGCCCAAAGCAGACAAGCTGTTGAGGCTCGAGGTGGACCTGGGCTACGAGAAGCGCCAGATTCTGGCGGGGATCGCCCAGTACTACGAGCCGGAACAGCTGATCGGCCGGAAGATCGTGATTGTGGCCAACCTTGCGCCGAGGAAGATGCGCGGCCTTGAGTCGAATGGGATGCTGTTGGCCGCGTCGCTTGAGGGTGGGGCGCCGGTGCTGGCTGGGTTCCTTGAAGAGGTTCCGCTGGGGGCGAGGCTCAAGTAGGCCCTTGCAGTGGGGAAGCCGCAGCTTCGCTGTGCCTTGTCTGGCCGAAGCTGATTGTCTCTCAGCGTTAAACTGCATGGCTGGGATTCTCGGGATTCTTGAATGACTTTGCCGGAGGACCATCTTTGCTCATCGATTCCCATGCACATCTGGATAACGAGCGCTACGCCGAGGACCGCGAGGCGATGCTGCGCCGCGGATTCGATGCGGGTGTAGGGACGGTGCTCTCGATCGGCATCGGAGAGCAGGCTGCAGGCATGAGCCGGGCGCTCGATATCTGCCGCCAGTACAACAGTCGCACGGCAGCGGGTGAAATCGTAGCCGCGACCGGCCTACCGAGGCTTTACGCGAGCGCCGGAGTCTACCCGCACACAACACCGGAGATTGACGACAAGATCCTGGCCCAGTTGGACAGCCTGCTGGCCGAACCGGAGGTGATCGCCTGCGGGGAGATTGGCCTGGACTACTACCATGAGGGCGCTGCGAAGGACGTACAGCGTGAAGGCTTGATCAAACAACTAAAGGTCGCCGCAGCGCGCAAGCGCCCCATCCTGATCCACTGCCGAGGCACCCAGGAAGGCACCGACGCCTGGGATGATCTTTTTGCCGTTCTGGACGAGCACTGGCGCGGCAAGGGACTGGGTGGCGTGATGCACTGCTTTGGCGGCCGTTGGGAGCAGGCGCGGCGGTCGCTGGAGATGGGATTCCTGGTGTCGTTTGCCGGGAACCTGACCTACCCCAAGGCGCAGCCGCTCCGTGACGTGGCCGCAAGGCTGCCGCTGGATTCTGTTCTGGTGGAAACCGACGCCCCGTGGCTGGCTCCTATGCCTGATCGCGGCAAGCGAAATGAGCCGGCGTTCGTGACGCGAACGGCCGAGGCCTTGGCGGAGGCACTCAAAGTTGAGACCGCCGAGCTTGCTATTGCCACAACGAAAAATTTCGAGAGACTGTTTGGTCTTAAGCCCAGCATGGGAAACTAATATAGTTTGGTCGGCGCCGCCCGGGAACGGGCAGACGAACCGGCAAAACCGAGGAAGAAGAAGCATGGCACAGGAAAACTCGTTCGACATCGTCAGCAAGGTAGAGATTCAGGAAGTCCGCAACGCGATCGACCAGGCGCTGAAAGAGATTCGCCAACGATTCGACCTGAAGGACTCCAACTCCGAGGTCAAACTGGCCGACGGCGACAAGGAAATTCAGCTCGCTTCTGACGGCGAGTACCATCTGGAAGCGGTGAAGGAGATCCTCGGCCAGAAGCTGGTAAAGCGGGGCGTGTCGCTCAAGAACATGACCTACGGCAAGCTTGAGCCGGCCATGGGTAAAAGTGTTCGCCAGAAGATCACCCTGCAGCAGGGAATCCCGGTAGAAAAGGCCAAGGAGATTGTTCGGCTCGTAAAGGACTCGAAAAAGAAGGCCCAGGCCAGCATTCAGGGCGATACAGTGAGAGTATCGAGTAAAGACCGCGATGAGTTGCAGTCGATTATCGCCTTGCTGCGCGGCAAAGACCTGGGAGTCGAGCTGCAGTTTACGAACTACCGGACGAACTGAAATTATTTTGCTTGCTGTCTGCCGGAAAAAACGCCGGGCAGCCTCACTGGGGTCAGTTCGTGGATTTGACGGGCCCCGCAGTTTCACTGAAATTGACGGGGAAGAGAAGCGGAGAGTTTTGAGCACACTGGCAATATCGTCGGCGAGGGAGCTGTTTGATCTGCTGCGAGACGACCTTGTGGCCATCGAGCAGGAGCTTGGCCGCGACGCGGCGTCGGGCGTAAGCACAATCACTGAGATTGCAGAGTATCTGCGCGAGGGCGGCGGCAAGCGGATACGTCCATCGCTGTTGCTGCTTTCGGCACACATGTTGGGCTATTCAGGCAACGGCGCTATCCGGCTGGGTGCCGTGGTGGAGATGGTGCACACGGCGACGCTGGTGCACGACGACATCATTGACGGCGCGGACATGCGGCGCGGTCGGCCCTCGGCAAATACCACCTGGGGCAACGAGAAGTGCGTGCTCGCCGGCGACTGGCTTTACATGCAGGCATTCAAGGTGGCGCTCGAAGAAAAGAATCTGCGCGTTCTGGACCTGCTCATTGGGCTCACCCAGCAGATGGTCGAGGGCGAGCTGCTGCAGATTCAAAAGCTCGGCAAGGCAGTCAGCGAAGCCGAGTACTACGACCTGATCTTCCGCAAGACGGCCTGCCTGTTCGCGGTTTCAATGCGGCTGGGCGCGGTGCTTGCGGGGGCGACAGAGGCGCAGGAGACGGGTCTTGCGGCGTATGGACGCACAGTTGGGCTGGCCTTCCAGATTGTGGACGACGTGCTGGACCTGACGGCGACCGAGGAAGAGCTGGGCAAGCCAGTGGCCAGCGACCTGCGCGAAGGCAAGGCGACGTTGGCGGTGATCCACTCGATCGATCATGGAACGGCTTCGGACCGGCAGACGATTCAGCGGGTGCTGGACGATCGCAGCTTCGAGAACGTGAGCCGCCAGCAGATCCAGGAGATCCTGGCCCGGCACGGGTCAGTCGAATACGCGATGGGCGTGGCCGAACGCTATGCCAAGCAGTCCATGAAGGCTCTCGCACCGCTGCCTGACTCGGAGTTCAAGCGCGCTCTGCTATGGCTCCCCGACTTTGTGGTGGCGCGCCACAAGTAGTTACCTCTGATGAAGAATCCCGGACAGGCCGTATGGACCAAGGTCGACCGATACTTCGGTGCCTTGCTAGCGCCTGGTGACCATGCGCTGGATGCCGCAATAAAAGCCAATGAACTGGCCGGGCTGCCACAGATCGATGTGACTCCCCTACAGGGCAAATTCCTCGAATTTCTGGTGCGGGCCACCGGGGCACGACGGGTGCTTGAGATTGGCACACTGGGAGGGTACAGCACCATCTGGATGGCGCGGGCGCTCCCCGCCGGTGGGCGCGTGATAACGCTGGAACTCGATCCCCACCATGCGCGCGTGGCACGACGGAACCTGGAGAAGGCCGGCGTGGCCGACCGGGTGGAGATTCTGGTGGGGCCGGCGATTGAAACGTTGCCTAAGTTGGAAAGTCCTGACGCGGGGCGAGGCGCCCCGTTCGATCTCATCTTCATCGACGCAGACAAGCAGGGGTATCCCGAATATCTGACGTGGGCGCTAAAGCTGTCGCGACCAGGCACGGTGCTTGTGGCCGACAACGTGGTGCGGCAGGGCAAGGTGATCGACGAGAAAAGCAAGGACCCCCATATTCAGGGAGTTCGGATGTTTACAGAGATGGTCGCAGCTGAGCCGCGCCTCAGCGCCACGGTGTTGCAGACCGTCGGAGTGAAGGGGTATGACGGTTTTACGCTCGCGGTTGTGCTTGGCTAGGGTCAGGCGTCCACGATGGTCGCCTCCAGCGGAAAATGACCTTCCAGCTATTCCAACATCATTGAGCGTAGCGCGGACGCATGCTCTTCGGGCAGAGGCTTGCGATTGAGCTGATCGTCGCAGACGACGTGCACGGTTTCGCCCTCGGCCAACAGCACAGGTGCGTCGAGGCCGGGGGCTTTGCGCAGGATGCGATAGCCGAATTTGATGACCGAGCCGCGCAGGAGCGTGGGGCGGGTTTCAATAATGATCTCATCGTCGTAACGGGCTGGGGAGCGATAGCGGCAGGTGGCTTCGACCACAGGCAGGATGCACTCGTGGTCGGTTTCGAGTTGGCTGTAGGCGAGGCCCAGTGAGCGAAGAAGCTCGACACGCCCAATCTCAAACCAGACCAGGTAGTTGGCATAGTAGACAATGCCCATCTGGTCGGTTTCAGCGTAGCGGACGCGGACTTGAGTGGTGACGGGCATGGAAAGTCAGTTCACAGTTCGTAGTTCACAGTTCGTAGTTCAAAGCCCCTATGTCTTCAGGCGACTCTTCCCAATGTACCGATTTGTTCGTTGCACTCAGGTCAACTGGGCAACTCAGCACCATCTGGGAACTGTGAACTATGAACTGCGAACTGCTCTTTACGGCTTCAGGTGCGTGAAGATCGGCAACTTGGTGACGTCGTTGAAGATGACGAAAGCGAAAAACACAAGGATCAGGACAAAAGCGGCCTGATAGATGCGCTCCTTGACCATCATGTTGATGTCGTGGCGGAGAACGCTCTCGATGAGCAGGAAGAGAATCATGCCGCCGTCGAGGATTGGAAACGGAAGCAGGTTGAGGATGCCGAGATTCAGGCTGATTGCGGCGGCAAGGCCAAATTTGGGAAACCAGCCCTGCATCTCAGCGGCCTGACCCGCCATGCGGGCAATCCCGACGGGGCCAGAGAGCTGCTTGACCGAAACCTGGTGCGAAAAGATCTTCGTGATTGTCTCGACGATGAGCGTTGAGTTGACTCGGCAGAAGTCCATTGAGTCGGCCATCGCGTTGACCAGCGACATAGGTCTGTCGTGGGCCGGTGGATCGGCGGGCAGGACCTCGGCAAAGCCGATTTGATATTGCGAGTCCTGAAGCGAAGGATGCGCGACAAGGGGCGGAATTAGCGCGCCGTTGCGCTTGATCGTGAGCGTGACCGGATCGCCCTTGCCCGCCTGGAGGTAGTTCCGCATCGGATCAACGGTGTGGAAGTTGTGACCATCGACAGCAACGATAATGTCGCCGGTGCGCAGGCCAGCCTTCTCGGCGGGAGACCCGGAAACAACCTGATCGACCTGCATCGGATCCTGAACGATCTGCAGAAAGAGGCCAATTGGGCTGAGGTCGTAGCCGCGCGAAGATATGTCTGCCGGGATTCTAAGAGACGACTGCACGGACTGCCCGTTGCGATTCACAACGATGGGCAGCACCTGGTTGGGGCTACGCTCGGCAAGGTCGACAAAGGTCTCAAGGTCAGGGTTCTCGATGTTGCCGAAGCGCGTGACCACATCACCTGGCGCCAGTCCGGCCTGGCTGGCCAGCGAGGACGGGGAGACCCACTCAAGAGTCGTTGTCTTGATGTTGGGGACTTCGTTAATGGCAACGAAGTAGAACACCATGAGCACAAAGGCAAGGATGAAGTTGGCGATAGGGCCGGCTACGCCGATGAGCATGCGCTGCCAACGGGGATGGGACGAGAAGGCTGCGGGGTCGTCGGCGGGCTCGCCTTCCCCGGGATTCTCCCCGGTCATCTTGACGAATCCGCCCAGAGGAAGAAGGCAGACTTTGTAGTCCGTCTCACCGTACTTGAAGCCGAAGAGGCGCGGCCCAAAACCAAAGGAAAAGGCTTCTACGCGGACTTTCAAGAGCTTGGCAACGGTGAAGTGGCCGAGCTCGTGAACAATAACCATGAGGCCGACAAGGACAAAGAACGCTACGGTGGCAACGACGATCTCGTGAATGTTTGACATAGATTGGTAGATCCTTGCAACTGCGTCTTGAACTCCGGCCTCAGCCGCAGGAACTTCAGACTCGGGAAGGATGAACTCGTGAGTGGCAAATCAGATCGGGTCCGCCTGGCCCTTGTCAGGGCTGCACAAGCGAACTCAAATAAGCGAACCTAACTCAAAAGCGCATGCGCTGATTGACGCGCCTGGCGGTCTGCCGCGAGCACCTCCGCGATGGTCGCGGGATGGCCCTCAGGGGTCGAAGCCAGCACTCTTTCAATTGTACTTGGGATGCCCGTGAAGGGGATGCGTCTTTCGAGGAATGCTTCTACCGCCACTTCGTCAGCGGCATTGAGTGCAATGGGGTGGTTGCCGCCCATTTCGGCGGCCTCGTAAGCAAGGCGGAGGCAGGGGAATCGCTCAAAGTCGGGCTGCTCAAAGTCGAGGTGGCGGAGTGCGGCAAGATCAAATGTGAGGGTCGATGCCGGGCGCTCAGGATACGCAAGTGCGTAGAGGATGGGGAGTCGCATGTCGGTGACCGAGATCTGCGCAAGGATTGAGCCGTCGACGAACTCGACCAGGGAATGAACGGTGGATTGCGGATGGACGGTGACCCGGACCTGCGACGGCGGAACGTTGAAGAGGCGGCAAGCTTCGATGATCTCAAGGCCCTTGTTGAGCATGGTAGCCGAGTCAATGGTGATGCGCCTGCCCATGACCCAGGTAGGATGCTTGAGGGCCTGCTCGGGTGTGATCGAGGCGAACTCATTGAGGGGCAGGTGTCGGAAGGGCCCGCCGGAAGCGGTGAGCCAGATGGTCTTCACCTCACCGTGCTGCCCCACGCGCATGCATTGGTGTACCGCATTGTGTTCGCTATCGATGGGAAGAATGGGGACGTTGCGCTCGCGGGCGGCAGCGGTGAGAATCTCGCCTGCAGCGACCATGCACTCTTTGTTGGCCAGACCAATCGGCTTGCCGGCAAGAATTGCGGCGTGTGTAGCCTCGAGGCCGGCAACGCCAACAATGGCCGAAACGACAAAATCGGCCTCTGGGTGGGTAGAGCAGGCAACGGTTCCGGCAGAACCGTGGACCACCTCGATTTCGGGCAATCCGGCGGTTTTGAGGCGAGCAGCGAGTTGACCGGCGAGCTCCTCGGTGGCCAGCGAGACAATGCGCGGACGCCAGCGAAGGGTTTGCGCAAAGGCCTCTTCAAGGTTCCGGCCCGCAGCCAGAGCGGCGACCGAGTAGCGGTTAGGGAACTGCTCAACGATCGAGAGCGTGCTTTGCCCTATGGAACCGGTGGAACCGAGGATGGCGAGTCGTTTCACGGTCAAGACATTAGTTTATTTGAGCCGCCCTCGTCTGTGGCGAACCGGCTCTAAAACCGCTGATGAATCAAGTGGGCGTACCACAGAACCGGGGCCGCGAGGAGCAGGGCGTCGATGCGGTCGAGAACCCCGCCATGGCCAGGCAGCAGGTTGCCGGAGTCTTTGACGCCGACCGAGCGTTTGAGTGCCGATTCCGCTAGATCGCCCACCTGGGCCGCGATGTTGACGAGGGCGGCGAGCGCGATCCAGTACCAGGTTTCGTCTGGGAATGAGAGCCAGGCTGAGTTCCATGTTTCAAGCCAGGCGGCCAGGCCGAGCAGGCCACCCGCAACGATGAGACTGCCGGCGACAGAGCCGATGGTCCCTTCCCATGTCTTGTTCGGGCTGAGCCTGGGAGCGAGTTTGTGACGTCCCAATGTGCGCCCAACGTAAAGCGCGGCGATGTCCCCGGCCCAGACCACGCAAAGGACAAACGTGACCAGGGAGGGGCCGTTGGCCTGTTCCCGGAGAGAGCAAAGCGCAACCAGAGTAAAGCCGCAGTAGAAGAGGCAAAAGACAGAGGAAGTGGCATCAGCCAGCACGCGATCAACCGGCGAGGCAAAGGTGCAGTAGACGAGCAGGAGCAGGCTGAGCACGCCGAGAATGGCAGAGGTCTGATCAGGATATTCGAAGTTGCCCGCAAAGAGGGCAACGATCGCGAGTAGCACTGGAATGCGAGACGGCTTTGCACCGGCTATATCGGCAAGACCGAGAAACTCCCAGGCAGCCAGCGCCGCCACCGTGGCCGTGACCAGGACGAAGATTTCCTTGGGCCCCAGAAACACCAGAACCAGGACGATGGGGATGAGGACGAGGGCCGTAAGGACGCGTTTCATGCCAAGGGTGAGAATACACTGCCGGGGTTGGGGTGGGCCGGTCGAAGGGAAGGATCGCAGGCTGGTTGTCGTTGAACTGACTTAACTTGCGGCGATTTGGATCTGCTCTGGGTTCTCCTCTACCTCGCCACAACCCTCGCCAATGCCGCCGAATCGGCGCTCCCGACGCTGGAAGTTGGCTATGGCCTCAAGCAGGTGAATGCCGCGGAAATCGGGCCAGAGACGCTCGGTAACGAAGATCTCAGTGTAGGCAACCTGCCAGAGGAGGTAATTGGATAATCGCATCTCGCCCGAGGTGCGAATGAGCAAGTCGGGATCGGGCATGTGTGCCGTATAGAGATGGCGGTGAATGTCTTCTTCGGTGATCCGATCAGGGCTGATGTGCTTTTGCTTCAACTCAGCAGCAAGGCCGCGGAAGGCATCCACCAGCTCGGTCCGGCCACCGTAATTGAGGGCCAGGGTGAGAGTGGTGCCGTAGTTATGGGAGGTGGTCTCGGCAGCCCAGGCCATCTTGTCCTGAACTTCGGGCGGAAGTTCGTGGGTGCGGCCGATATAGCGGATCCGGACGTTGTTGTCCATCATGCGCTGCACGTTGGTCTCGAGGTAGCTCTTGAGCAGGCGCATGAGGAAGTTGACCTCCGCGCGGGGACGGCGGAGATTATTCTCAAGCGAAAATGCATAGAGAGTGAGCCACGGAAGGCCGATGCGCGACGCTGTCTCCGTAACCAACTGGACGCTCTTGGCGCCCTGCTGATGGCCGAGGAAGCGTTTCAAAGAGCGATGGCCGGCCCAGCGACCGTTGCCATCCATGATGATGGCCACGTGCTCGGGAAGGCTCTCGGGCTTGAGCGTCGCGTAAACGGCGCGCTCTTCCGCGGTGAGCTCATCGATGCGCAGCGTTCCAGATGGATACAAAGGACTCGCCTCTTTATTGCTCTTGCGGCCAGGAAACCGGTCGCCAGCTTGGCCCAGACGCGGTTTGGACAGAAAAGGCGCATTGCCAAGGCCCGAAAAGAGCCATCGCAACGGCTGTCCGCCCAACGGCAGGCCTTCGAGCATGGAGCAAACCCGCCCTTGCCAGAGCAAAGGTGCAGCACTTCGACCCTAGCACATGCGGTCATGTGCCGCAATCGCCGCAACCGAGGTTCAAAGCGCCATCGCGCTGGGCAGCCACGGCTGCGGGAATCCCGCGACCGTCGCCGATTCAAAATGGGCTGAAAACCGACGCCCTGAATCTCAGGCGGTGCGGCGGCGGCCCATGGCTGCATCGCGGACCGCACCGTACAAAAGCGTGCGGTGCAGTGAGTCAAGATGCGGCAGCAGCCCGGCAATCTCGGCCAGGAAGGGATCGGCAAAGATGCCGGCTACTTCCTCGTCACGGACGCTGCGCGAATCGCGCACCAGTTGCGAGATGTCGACGCCAAGCGCCAGAGCGAGACGTTCAAGCGATCCCAGCGTGGGGATGGCCTTGCCGTTTTCGATCTTCGATATGTATGTCCTGGGCACCTGCATCCGGCCGGCGAGCTGACGCTGGCTTAGGTGGCGGGCTCGCCGGATCTCGCGAACCTGTCCTGCGACCTGCAATCCTGCCTCAGCCGACGCTGGCGAGGCTTGGGTGGCGACAAGTTGGGGAGCCAGAGTTACGGGCTCCTCAACGTCGAGGGGTCTGCGGCATTTTCTGCAAAGGGAGTTACTCGTCCGGTATTGAACCAAGCTGCAGAAATCGCAGCGGACGACTTCGCGTGCTTCAGAGCTTGCCAGGGTAAGAACCATTGGCTGTGTGCGGAGTGCCAGAGCAGGGCCTCCGGGGTGCTTGTTCGCACCGCGTTGGTTGTTACTTTCGGTGATGTGAACCATAATTGTCAAGTAGAAAACTAGAGTCAAACAGAAGATTCCCTGATCATACCCTGAAATACCCAAAGAAGCACGAACCATATCCGGCAACAGGGAGAAAAAATGATGGACCAGTCGAAAACACACGGCCGCGCACAGGCGTGGCAACTGCTTACCGAGTGGACGGCGAGCGAGAGCCTGCGCAAGCATGCGCTGGCGGTGGAAGCGTGCGTTGTGGCAATGGGCGAGGCGGAAGCCGGCCGGATGGGGCTGGCTGGCAATGAGCGGGAGGCGCTGGTGGATCTCTACTCGACCACAGCGCTACTGCACGACTTCGACTACGAGCGACACCCGTCGCTGGAAGAGCACCCGTTCGTCGGCGTGCGGGAGTTGGAGCGGCTCGGCTGGCCCGTGGAACTCAGGACGGCGATCCTTGGTCATGCGCAATATTCGGGCGTGTCGCGCGTAACGCATCTCGACAAGTCCCTGTTTGCATGTGATGAGCTGGCGGGTTTTCTAACGGCTTGCGCGTTGGTGAAGCCAAGCAAGTCGATTGCGGATGTTGAAGTTGGCGGAGTGCGCAAAAAGATGAAGGACAAGGCCTTTGCGCGAGGTGTGAACCGTGCAGATGTAATCCAGGGTGCGGAGGAATTGGGCGTCGAACTGGACGCGCACATCGCGTTCTGCATTGAAGCGATGAAGAAGCGGGCGGGGGAGTTGGGGCTGTGAGGCCGGGGACTCCGGAGTTTGGTGAAACTTTACGCGAAGGGATTAGTTGCCCTTAACTCTGCCACAATCTCGGCCGCGGCTTTGCGCGCCTCTTCCCCACGGTCGGGCGGGAAGCTGATGGCGCCGACGCGGGCGTGTCCGCCGCCGCCGTAGCGCTCGCAGACCGCGGCCAGGTTCACCATCTTTGCCGGATCCGCCTTGGTCCACGGGTTGGAGCCGACAGCCACCTTGGTGCGGAAGCTGGAGCGGGATAGCCCAATGGAGTAAATGGCGTTGGGATAGAGATAGTACGGGATGAACTTGTTGAACCCTTCGAGCAGGTGGTCGGTGATGTCGAAAAAGATCGTGCCGTTGCGTTCTTCGGCGCGGTTACGGATGAGTTCAATGGCCTCGCGATGGCGCTCGAGCAGCGGAGGGAGCAGCTCGGCAACAAAGGGCTGAGCGAGGATCTCGGCGAGCGGCATTTCGGTAAGCAGAGGAATGAGCCGCGGGATGAACGTCGGATCCTGTGTAGCTTCGATGATGAGCGTGAGCTTCATGGCGGGGGCAGCCATTTCCACGGCGGACTCGGGGCTCTCATAGAGAGCGCCGTCCACTATGTCAGCCCAATGAATAAGGTCGGCTACGGGAGCGGTGTCGAAGCCAAACTGGGTAGAAGCTATGTGCGCGATGAAGCTCGTGCACGAGGTGTACTTGGGATCGAAGAATTTGCGGCCACTGCACGATGGATCCTGCTTGCATGCGAGGAAGTTCTGCTGATCCTGGGGCGTTAGGAAGGCAGAGAGATGGTGATCGAACCACCATGTGATGCGCGGCGAGGCCGAGTACTTGAAGTCGACGATAGCGTTCTGGTCGCCTGTGAACTCGCCTTCGTCAAAGAGTGCGCCGGCGCGGTGAACCAGGCCGTGGTAGGTGTAGGACGCGCCGGGGTCGATGCGCTCGCGATGGAACCGCGTGAACAGCGATGCGGAGCATGCCCCATCGAAGCACTTGTCGTGATAGAAGACGCGAACCTGCAAGCCGTGCACTCCCCTGCGCCGAAAAACTGAATTGGCGGAACTGTTTAGCATCAAGGGCTTGGCTGTTTGTGTCAAGGCGGGAAGCGTCAATCTGCTCGGATTCAGGGGGCTTAGTGTCCGATTACGGACATGGGAATACGATTCTGGACAAGGTTGGCGCGGACAAGGCCACGGAAACCCAGGTTAAGCCTTTTGACAGCAAGCGCATACCCGCGCTGGGAGTTTGGCCGCGAACGTGCGCATGAATCTATGTTCTTCCCAGTTGAAATAGTGGTCAGGCCGGAGGGCTCGATGCAAACATTGATCCAGGATTTGCGCTACGCGGTGCGCCAGTTGTGGAAGTCGCCTGGCTTCGCGATTACTGCGATCCTCACCTTGGCGATCGGGATCGGCGTGAATACCGCCGGGTTCAGCATCATGGATGCGGTGATCTTCCGTCCGCTGGCAGTTCCGGATCTGAAGCACGTGGTGGTTGTTTACGAGCAGAAAAACCATGGCGACGACCAGCAGGTGGCGCTGGCGGACATCGCCGACTGGCAGCGGCAGAGCCGGTCGTTTGAAGAGTTGGCAGTGCACAGCGCGGCTCACATGAGCATGACGGACGCCGGCGATGCTTCGCAGGTGGATGCCGAATATGCATCGCCCTCGTTTTTCAGCGTCTTGCGGTCCAATGCGTTCCTGGGGCGAGTCTTCGATCAGAGCAACACGCATCCCGGCGCGAACAGTGTTGCGGTGTTGGGTTACGCATTCTGGAAGTCGCAGTTTGCCTCCGATCCGAACGTCGTTGGGCGTTCGATCGAACTGGACCAGCACACCTACACCGTGATCGGCGTGATGCCGAAGACGATGCAGTACCCGTCAACAACCGATCTTTACCTGCCCCTGGCGCCGACGCAGGCGCAACTCGCCAATCGGGCGGGACATGACTATCTCGTCGTGGGCCGGTTGCGGAACGGTGTAACCGTGGGCGAAGCGCAGGCGGACCTGAATACCATTGCCGGGCATCTGGCCCAGGCCTTTCCGGAAACAAATAAGGGTTGGCAGCCGAGGGTGACGCCCCTGCTGGCCGACATTAACGGCGAGTACACACCTCTCTACTTCAATCTGATGCAGGGCGCCACGCTGTTTGTGCTGCTGGTGGTGTGCGCCAACGTAGCCAATCTGCAGTTTGCGCGCGGCATCGCCCGGCGGCCGGAGATTGCCATGCGAACTGCGCTCGGCGCGGGGCGCGGACGCCTGATGCGGCAGTTGCTGACTGAGAACATCCTGCTGGGGCTCGTCGGTGGAGCGGGGGGAGTGCTGTTTGCCCTGGCGGACATGCGCATCAACCAGATCGCCATGCCGGCACGGATTGCCCGCTATATGGCCGGCTGGTCAAACATCACTCTGAACTGGCGAGGGCTTGGCTTCTCGCTGCTCCTGGCCATTCTGGCCGGGGTGATTACTGGATTTGCCCCCGCCCTGCAAGCACTGCGCGTCAACCTGGTGGGGCAGCTCAAGGCCGGTTCGCGCGGCCTGGTCGGTGCGGGCCGCAGCCAGGTGTTGAGAAATCTGCTGGCGGTCTCGCAGCTTGCGCTGGCGGTAGCGCTGGTGGTGGGTGCGGCGCTGATGTGCAAGGGGATGCTAGGAATGCTCCACAAAACCGACGCATACAATCCCGAGCACGTGCTGACATTCACCCTCAATCCTCCCGAGGCGCGCTACGATACGCCGCAAAAGATGGCCGCATGGTACAACGACAGCCTCGACCGATTGCGGGCGCTGCCGGGAGTGGAGCACGCCGAGGTATCAAGCGCGCTCCCCGCCAGCGACGATGGTTGGGTAGACGATGCTCAGATTGAGAACCGGCCGCTGGCGCCCGGGCAGTCGCGGACGGCGCTGCGGCTGCCGGTGACCGCAGGCTTCTTCAGCCAGTTTCACATTCCGCTTATTTCCGGACGGCTTTTGAGCGCCGGGGACGATCTTCGTTCGCAGCCTGTGGCAGTCGTGAGCCGTTCGTTTGCCGAGCGCTACTTCCCCGGCGAAAACGTATTGGGCAAACACATCCGCATGGGCGCCACGGGCGCCGGCCAGACGTCGTGGATGACGATTGTCGGCGTGGTCGAAGAGACCAACTACCGTCTCTGGCTATCGGACCGTCCCGCTGCTGTCTACATGAGCGTGGCGCAACAGCCGCCTGCGAGAATCACGTATGCGATCACGACCAGCGGCGACCCGATGGCTCTTGCTCCGGCAGCCCACAAGACGCTCGCGGGGCTTGACCCTGCGCTGCCTTTGACCCTCGTGGAAAGCTACGCGCAGCTGACCCACGAGAAGCTGACAGGGATGTTTTTTGTATCCGCGCTGCTTGGCTTCGACGCGCTGATTGCGCTGCTGCTTTCCGCCGTGGGCATCTTCGGCGTGATGGCCAACCTTGTTGGTGAGCGAACGCGCGAGATTGGCGTCCGCCTGGCCATGGGCGCGCGACGGGAAGATGTTCTCAACATGATCCTGAAGCGCGCCGGATGGCTGACTGGCGTTGGAGTGTGCGTCGGCCTGGTGCTGGCTTTCGCTCTGGCGCATGGGGTTTCCAATCTTCTCTACGAGGTCAGCCCCAACGATCCAACTGTCTTCTCGGCCATCACCGGAGTCGTGATCGCGGTGGCTCTGCTGGCCAGTTGGCTCCCCGCACGTCGAGCGTCGCGGATCGATCCAATTGTGGCCCTGCGCGACGAGTAGATGCAAAGACCAAATTGATTTCATTAGGCCCGCCCGACCCGCACCGTGCGCAACTTTCGAACGGTCACAGCCTTTGAACGGCTCCATTACAATTCAGCAAACAGGATTGTTCTTGAAGGAAGCTCGATGGAGCCTCAGATTCAACTGCGTTTGACCGCCGAAGATCACGACTCGCGCGATCTCTCGCCCGAGGTTGGCCGGGGCGGCGCGTCCGAGCCGCGCGGATTTGAATGGGTCTTCTTCGGGGAAGACGGCTTCCGCGTAGGATGGCGGATTGCGGCCTTCGCGCTGCTTCTGAAGATGCTCTTCCAGGTGGTCGGATTCATCTTTGGCACACTGCACTTAACTGGCGGAAGCGGCGAGGTCTCGGCCTGGGACGCGCTTGTCAGCGAACTGGCTGCATTCCTGACGGTGGCGATTGCGGTGGCGGTGATGGCCAAGGTGGAAGAGCGACGCGTGCTCGACTACAACCTGAGGGGCGCGAACCGGCTGGCTCACCTTGGCAGCGGGCTGGTGGCTGGGTTTCTGGCGCTCTCGGCGCTGGTGGGTGTATTGGCTTGGGGACATTGGCTTACGTTTGGCGCGGTGAGTCTATCGGGTGCAGAGATTGCTGAATACGGTGCGGTGTGGGGAGTTACTTTCCTGCTGGTGGGGTGCGTTGAAGAAGGAACAATGCGCTGCTACGCGCAATACACGCTGACGCGCGGCATCAATTTTTGGTGGGCATTGGCGCTTGTCAGCGGCATCTGTGTGTATCTCATAGTGCGTCCGCGGGGGAACGGCGCGTGGGGAGTGTTTGCATTTGCACTGGTTGGGCTGATTCCATGCCTCGTGCTGCATCTGAAGAAGGCTGAGAGCGCGAGCTTTTGGCAGGCGGCGTGGGCTGCATCTACGTTTTTTGGGTTTGGGCACACCAGCAACAACGGCGAAAACTGGATCGGCATTTTTGCGGCGGCTCTGATCGGGTTCGTGTTCTGCGTGAGCGTAAAGGTTACTGGGTCGGCATGGTGGGCCATTGGCTGCCACGCGGCGTGGGACTGGGGAGAGACTTTTTTCTACGGGACGGCGGACAGCGGATTCAAGGCGCAGGGGCACTACCTGACGACGACGCCTGCCGGAGCAACGCTGTGGAGCGGCGGCATGGATGGACCGGAAGGCAGTGTATTGGTGGTGCCGGTGGTCCTGTTGCTGCTGACGGCATTGGCACTCCTCTATGGGCGCAGGAGGTCCACCGCTTTGAACAAAGACGCGGCGGCGACCTAGGCAGGGTAGACCTTCAATTCGGGCCGTCGGAGATTGATCGGACTAGAACGGCGGGCGTTATCCTAGAGTCCGATGCAGGAAGCAAGACAGAATACTCAAACGAATTGGACTTCGCGCGGACCTGCGCCCAAGCAACGCCGGCGGCACGGGCTGCGAATCGCTGCCTGGTGCGTGGGCGGGTTGCTCGCTCTGGCGATCGTATCAGCGGTTTGCTTTGTTCTGTGGCTGCGCGGAGCTGAGAAGGCAGCACTGCCGGTGCTGGATGGCGATCTGCACGTGGCAGGCTTGAAAGCCCCTGTGACGGTGCGACGGGACGGGCATGGCGTGCCGCATATCGAGGCTGCAAACGAAGAAGACTTGTGGGTGGCGCAGGGATATGTGACGGCGCAGGACCGGCTTTGGCAGATGGACGCCTTCCGGCGCAATGCCAATGGCGAGTTGGCCGAGGTGATGGGGCGCTCGCTGGTGATTCACGACAAATGGCAACGCGTGCTTGGGATTCGGCGGACGGCCGAGCGCATCTGGGCAAATTCGCCTGCGGACCAGAAGGCAAGATTTGAGGAGTACGCGCGCGGGGTGAATCTCTACATTGCCGACCACGGCGACAAACTGCCCGCGGAGTTTCGGCTGCTCGGCTACAAGCCGCGGCCGTGGACAGGCGTGGACTCCATCAGCGTGGGCCTGATGATGGTCCAGACGCTGGACACGCACTGGGAAGACAAGCTGTTGCGGGAGGCGATCGCAGTTAAGCTCAACAACCCGAAGCTGGAAGCAGACCTCTACCCTGTCGGTTCGTGGCGCGACCATCCTCCGACCGGGGAAAAGCATGACATGAGCCAGCCACATCCGGCACCGGCAAAGCACTCAGGCGACGAGGACGATGAAGATGACAGTTCGCAGGCAATGAACTGGGGTCAGGGATCAGGGGTTAGACAGGTTGCGGAAAAAACCCGTGATCGAGGCCTTGTATCAGGGCACGGCTTCAGCCGTGCCGATAAGGCCAATAATATGAATGGGGCTTTAGCCCCTGAGGGACCGCTTGTCTCCAATCCTCCCGGCCTCTCGCCTTCCGCCACAACCCAAAGCGCCGCAGATCTGGAGCTGACGGCGGCGGACCTGCGCGGGTTGCGCGAAGCAGGGCTGGGCGGCTGTGCGGAGTGCGCCTACGGTTCGAACAACTGGGTCGTTGCAGGCAACCACACGGCGAGCGGAAAGCCGCTGCTCTCGAACGATATGCACCTGGGGCTGGCCGAGCCAAATATCTGGTACATGGCCGACTTGAAAGCGCCCGGGTTTCATGCAGCAGGAGTAACGCTGCCGGGAGTGCCGTTTGTGATTGCCGGGCACAACGAGCACGTAGCATGGGGGTTCACGGCACTCTATGCCGACGTGCAGGATCTCTACGTCGAGCAAGTAGAGGGCGGCAGCTACATCGGCAACGACGGCCAGTTGCACGCGCTGAAGGTGAACCACGAGACGATCAAAGTCCGTGGCGGAGAAGATGTGCATCTCGATGTGCAGGAGACCGAGCACGGCCCGCTGCTGAACCCGATCTTACCGAAGGAGACGCGGTCAATCGCGCTCAAGTGGACGCTCTACGATCCCAATCTGAACACGCTGCCGGTCTATGAGATAAACAAGGCGGCTAACTGGGGCGAATTCGAGGGCGCGCTCAAGAACTGGTGCTGGCCGACCCAGAATGTGGTCTATGCGGACGATCAGGAGCATATTGCGTATCACGCGATCGGCAAGGTACCGTTGCGCGGGCCGGATGAGAAGTCCCTTTTTGCAAGGCCACTGCCGCACGACACAATGAACCTGCGCTTTGAGTGGGGAAAGTTCATTGGCATCAAGGAACCGCAGATTTACATCCCCTTCGACGATATGCCGCACACGTTTGATCCGCCGTCTGGGTTCCTGGCAACAGCAAATTCGCAGGTCACGAACGATAGATCGCCGCATCCGCTGACGCTCGAATGGGCCGACCCCTATCGCGCCGAGCGCATCTACCGCCTGCTCGACGGGCGCAATGGACTCACGCGCGCAGACATGCTGGCGGTGCAGACCGACATCTACAGCGAGGTGGACCAGGAGATCGGCCATAGGCTGGCCTATGCGATCGACCACACCGACGGCGTGGACGAGCGACTGAAGAAGGGCGCCGACCTGATGCGCAGCTGGGATGGGCGGCTGACGACCGACTCGGCAGCGGCGTCGGTGGTGACCCAGACGCGAAAGGCCTTTTGGCCGCTCATCCTGGAGCCGAAGCTGGGCAAGGACCTGGCCGCGGAGTATCGCTGGGCGGAGTCGGACTTTGCCGAGGAAGAGATCATCATGCACGGCGGTTCCGACTCTCACTCTCCGTGGCTGCCTCTGGGATACAAGAACTGGGACGCGCTACTCACCGATGCGGTCCGCAAGGGGATGGAAGCGGCCCACGCTCCCGGCGATGTGGCGGAGTGGAGCTATGGAAGCTGGCACGTTGTGGACATCGAGCACCCACTGGCAAAGTTTCTGCCGGGGATAGGCAGATTTGCCGGGACCGGAGAGCAGCCGCTCAGCGGGGACAAGCTAACAGTGAAACAGGTGGGCACGGGCTTTGGGCCTTCGCAGCGGTTCACCATGGACTGGAGCGACGTGGATGGATCGACAGAGGACATTGTGCTGGGTGAGAGCAGCGATCCCTACAGCCCGTACTACCGCGACCAGTGGAAGGACTACTACAGCGGCACGACGTTTGCGCTTCCCTTCTCTGACGCGGCGGTGGCTGCGCAGACACGCCACACACTGCGGCTGACGCCATGAGAAACAAGGGTCCAGGGGTCCGGGGTCAGGGGTCAGGACTGCTGCAGCGCTGGGCGGGGCCGGCGGTGATCCTGCTGGCGGCAGCGATTGCAGTGACGCCGCAGTTGGTCAAAGGCAACTCGTGCGGACACGACTTCGACTTTCACCTTGTGTCGTGGTTCGACGCGAATACTAGCTGGCACAATCTGCAGTTCTATCCACACTGGACGCCAAGCGCGAACTACGGAGCCGGCGAACCACGGTTTGTCTTCTACCCGCCGCTGACGTGGATGCTGGGCGCTGCGCTGAGCCTGGCGATGCCGTGGACGCTGGTGCCGATTGCACTCACGTTTCTGCTTCTCGCAGGAACCGGCTTGGCGACGCGGGCACTGGCACGCGAAGTGCTTACCCGCGATGTGTTTGGCGCGGGCGCCCCAACGCTGGCCGGATGCGCAGCGATGTTTTCGGGCTACGCCCTGTTCACGGCCTATGAGCGAACCGCTTTCGGAGAACTCGCAGGCGGAATGTGGATTCCGCTGCTGCTGATGTTTGCGATGGGCGGCCGAGAAAGCAGCGAGAGGACCTGGGCACGCGGACTTTCCGGTCCGGCAGCGATCGCACTGGTGATTGCCGGGGCGTGGCTCTCGAATGCACCTGTGGGCGTGATGGCCAGTTATCTGCTGGCCGCGGTTGCGGCTGTGCTGGCAGTTCGCCAGCGGTCGTGGGCACCGTTGCTGCGCGCACTTGTGGGGGTCGCTCTGGGCCTAGGATTGGCGGCAATCTACCTGGTTCCGGCCGCGTGGGAACAAAAGTGGGTGGACATTGCTGAGGCAACAAACGACCCGGGGTTGAAGATTGAGAATGGCTGGCTGTTTGCCTACCATCTCGACCCGTCGCTGGCCGGGCACGACTCGGAGTTGCAGAAGGTGTCACATATTGCACTGGCAATGATTGCCGTGGCGCTGGCGGGACTGGTTGTTGCGTGGCTGCGCGGACGAATCAAGAAGAATGACGGCCGCACACGAGACTTGTGGCTGGTGCTGGCGGCAATTCCGATCCTTGTTCTGCTGCTGCAGTTGCCGGTCTCGTGGCCAGTGTGGAGTTATCTGCCTAAAATGCGATTTTTGCAGTTCCCCTGGCGATGGCTGGTTGCGGTCGAGGCGCCTATGGGAGTCTTCATTGCAGCGGCGGTGTGGCAGGCGAAGCGATGGCGGCAGATTGCGGTTGGGGCGTTGTGTTTTCCGGCGTTCGCCTGGGCGCTTCAAATTGCCGGCCACAACTATCTTCAGCCCTGCGACGAAGAGGATGCCGTGGCGCCGATGGTCGCCGTGGACAAGTCGGGCGCGGGGTTTGAGGGCGTGTACGAATATGCAGGGGTTGGAGTGGACGAGAGCCTTGCGGTGAAGGGACTGCCTCTAGGGTGTTTGGCGGACGATCCCCAGGTTGAGCTGGGCAGGATGAATGACGACCAGGTGCTGGAGTGGAACGCCGGCCAGGGCAGTTGCCAACCTGTACAGCTCGCGATTCCCGAATCATCCAGGTCTCGACCGGAGGGTCTCCACGCCTTTGCGAACATCGAGCACGCAGGCTACCTGATTCTGCGACGGCGAGCGTATCCAGCCTGGCAGGTGAAAGTGAATGGAAAACCTGCGCCTGTGATCCAACGCGAGGACGGACTTATTGCGGTGCAGATGCAGCAGGGCCGCGTACAACTCGATGTAGACTGGACGACCACCCCCGACGTTCTGGCGGGACGATGGTTGACCGCGTTGAGCGTGCTGGCGGTCACTGGGCTGTGTGCGTATCGTCGGAAGCGAAAGCCCGTCAATTAAGATAAGAGATGATGGCCACAGACGTGAAATCGCTGATTCAGGAAGGCGCTGAGCTGACTGATCGGGCGCTCGAGGAGCTTATTCCGAGCGCAGAGACGGTGCCGTCGTCGATCCACGGGGCGATGCGCCACTCGATGTTTGCCGGGGGCAAGCGGTTGAGACCGGTGCTGGCAATGCAGGCGGCGGTGACGATCGCGGGTAAGTTGCCGGCGGGAATCGCGCGGCTCGGAGCGGCCCTTGAAATGCTGCACACATATTCACTCATCCACGATGATCTTCCGGCTCTGGACAATGACGATCTTCGCCGGGGTAAGCCAACATGCCACGTGGTTTTTGGTGAGGCGATCGCGATTCTGGCCGGCGACGCGCTGCAGACGCGAGCATTCGAGGTGCTGGCGGGGCTGGATACTCCACCTGCGGCCGCAGTCCAGATCATCGGCCTGATTGCGAACGCGGTGGGCACCGTGGACGGGATGATCGGCGGGCAGGTACTGGACATTGAGAGCGAGCACTTGAAGCCGACGCCAGAGCTTGTTGAGGGAATCCATCGCGCCAAGACCGGAGCACTAATCCGGGTAAGCGTCGTCACCGGAGGCATCTTCGGCGGGGCAAATGCCGAGGATGTGACACGGCTTGACCTGTTCGGGAGGAAGGCGGGCTTGGCTTTCCAGATTGTCGATGACGTGCTGGATATGACAGTGGACTCGGCGCAACTGGGCAAGACGGCGGGCAAGGATGCAGCGACGGAGAAGGCAACCTGGCCGGCGGTCTATGGCATTGAGCAGAGCCAGCGGGATGCCGCGCAGTTGATCGACGAGGCGTTTGCTGCGCTCGAGCCTTACGGGAGCCGCGCGGACGGTCTAAAGGCCGTGGCGCGCTACCTGGTAGACCGGAAGAACTAGCCGATGCTCTCTGAAGCGGAGATTATGATGGCCCTGCGGGACTGCTTCGACCCGGAGGTGAAGCTGAATCTTGTCGATCTCGGCCTCATCTACGCAGTGGAGACCGGCCCGGATCCGGATTCGACACCAGCGTGGCCGCGTCAATGGGTGAAGGTGACTATGACCCTGACAACTCCGCAGTGCCCCGCAAGCGGGCTCATTTTTGAACAGGTACACAACCGGCTGGCTGGAATCCAGCAGATTGGCAAGGTAAAGGTTGACCTGGTATGGGAGCCGAAATGGACCCCCCATCGTATCAGCGAAGCCGGGCGAAGACAGTTGGGAATCTGACCCACCCCCCATACTCTTGCGGTCGAGGATCCGGGAGTTCACCTCTAGCGGTTCAAAATCCTGTGCAGTTTCTCGCGCTGGGCGCTGACTTCGCTTACTGATTCCTGGACCTGGCCGAGAAGCCTTTGCACGCTTTCAATTTCGCGGGGGATTGCGTTCCACCAGGTGCGGAGCAGATCCTGTTGGTCGAGCAGCAACAGAGTGGTGCCCGCAGTGGCGGCAACGGTGCCGGCTTTGCGGTTCCCGGTGAGCAGCAGCAGGCCGCCAGCGACCAGGCTGCCAGCTGCGGCGACCGATGTCCAACTCATTCCTTCGCTCGGGCCGGCCTGACCTGCGACCTTTAATTCCTTTTCGGGTTGCGACAGCGGAACAACTACCATGAGCTCTCCTTTGCGGTCCGGCTTCCGTTCTGCGGCTGATAGGACTGGAAAGAAGCCTGTATCAGTATGCCCTGAAACACCGCGAAACGGATTCTCTGCGACAAAAACATGATTCCAACCTTCGAGACGCTTGCCCGCGCGAAGGGATTGCAGCCGGGATAACTGCGGGCGTCAGGCGGAATGCTCAATCGAGGTCAAAGTCGCGCAATGGCTTGCCGTCGGGCGCATCTTTGGCCTTGCGCAGGGCTTCGGCAAATTTCTTTTCGAATAAGTCTTCCTTGTTCTTCTCCGCCGCAACAGACTGGCGGAAGATTGACTCCTTGCGTTCGTCCTGAGCGCGCATGGCCTGAGCCGCGGTCTCAAGGTCTTCGAACATGCGCTTGCGCGGGGCCGGAGTGTGGCTCACCACGAGCCCGGTGGAGGCGTCAACCACGATCATTGCGCCGCAGTCGGGACAGGGAACTTCAAACGTCTTGTCTTTTGCTTTCGACATGCTGAAGAGAATTGTAGGCGCAAGGAAAGCTGTTGAACAGATCTCAGCGCGACAATGATGTGGAGACTGTGCCGGCCCCGTCGTTGGCATGGACGTGGAGAATGATGCGCCGGTACGAGGTCATCGGCGGTGATCCCTTGTTGGTGACGGCCAGGATGATGTGGGCGACGCCGTCGCCTTTGCAAGGAATCAGCCCCGACAGCCAGGCGGGACTGCAGACGGCTGTTGCCACCACTTCCGCTCGGGGTTGGTCGGCGCCAGTGAGTGTGACCGTCGAACGGTTGCCGTCGGCGATACCCGCCTCGGCGTAGTGGAACCATTGGAATTGAAGGGCGCGGCCGTTTGGGTCAGTGGTGGATGTGGCGTCGAGAACGATGGGGCGGCCGACCCCCGCGTCGATCTCGATGGGAGCGGTTCCGGCCTGACCGTTCACCACCACAAGGGGATTGTGGCTGGCATGGGCGAAGTCCGAGACTGTCCAGGACATGCGCCCGGCAAAGTCATTCTGGAAGGCTGTCCGCCAGCGCCAGATCGTGGTCTGGTCGGACGTGTGAAGCTTGCCGTCGATGCCGACGACCGTGTCCTGTGATGTTGTACGTAGAAACTCATCGCCGCCCTGAGTCCAGATGGGGTGAGTCTCGCCGTAGGGCTGGCGATAAACGTAGCGTCCACCCCATCCGCCCCAATCGGGACGGCGATAGGCGTTGAGACCGTTGTCGATCAGGCCGAGATACGACGGCGTGTCGCCCTCCATGATGAACAGGAAACGTGGGTAGACCTTGCCCAGAGGGCCTTTGCTGCGGATGTTGGCATCGAGCCATTCGTTGGAGACGGTGGTGAAGTCCGCGCCATCGCCGTTGCGGTAGTAGAGATCGCCGCTGATCCCCGTCCAGGTCGCAGCGTAGTAGTCGGCGCTGGTGGGCGTGGATGGAGAAACGATGTAGAAGAGGCTGGGGAACTCGCGACGAATCCAGGGGCCGGCATCGTCCTGATCGCTGATCGAAGATATGCGAAGCCGAGCGACGAGTTTCTCAAGTTCGTCAGGCGTATGCTTGGCGCGGAGATCCATGAGGGCTTGCGCCAGCGTATTGGCGCCGCCCCAGAGAGTGATCCAGAGCGGACGGGGATCGTCGCGCTCAACGGCACGGACAATGGCCTCGGAGCCGGGAGACGACTTGCCCGGGCCTGTGGCGGCCAGTCCATAGACCGTTTGGCCGGGATAGATGCGCCGGTCAAGATCGGCGGCTTCTGGCCATCCCTGGGCATGAAGCAGCAGGTTGGGCCGAACCTCTCCATAGGCTGCCACAAGTGTGTGCATGGTTTCGGGGTGGATCAAGGTGCGTTGCCAGGTGGATGTGGTGGCAATAAGAGCTTCAATTTCGAGTTCGTTGGAGTAGAGCAGGAGACGCACGAGGGACATCTGGTCATCCGGTTCGTTGCCGATGTCGCTGATGACGATCACGCGTGGCTTGCCGGCGAAGTTGTCAACGTGCCTGGGGTCATAGTGCATGGGTGTGGGCGTTTGAGCAAGGAACGGAACGGCGGCGCCGAGCAACGCGATGAAAAGAGGGGCAAGGTGAACCTTTCCTGCCTTTTGAATGACGCCGTGGGAAGAAGGACGCGTTGGTTTGGAATTCGAATCTCTGGCTGGATGGTTCATCGCTGACATCCCTTCCCCGAGAGCGGCGCCGAGCCGAAATCTTAGGCCAGTTGGAACCCTCGTACGGCGAACTCTCATTGTCCACTATGCATTACATCGTGGGTCAACTGGGTGCCTGTAAAATGGCAGCCGGGACTTCGAGCCGGCAAAACGGGTGAACTTTCTGCGGTGGAGTTTCGTAGACCAGGATAATCGCCTAAGCTGCGTCTGAAGGCTGAATTTCAGGCCATCGCATCACGCGTACGCGCTGGTGATCAACCATTGCGCAGCAAGAACTGCACATACACACGGAATTCAAGTACAAGGAGACTAATGATTCGCCGAATCGATTCGAGATGGATGCTGCTGGCCATGACTTTTCTGACTCTAGTGCCGCTGAGCAGAGCGCAAGCCCAGGTTGCGGGCGACTGGCAAGGGGTCGCGAATATTCAGGGCACGGATTATCACGTGATCGTCCATATCACAGCCGCCAGTGACGGCACATTGGGAGCGACGCTGGACAGCCCCGAACTGGGTGCGACTGGCATTCCGACGAGTGGAGTCACGTTCAAGGACTCGAAGTTCAGCATGAACGTGGATGCCTATCACGGCGTGTATACGGGAACGCTGAGTAGCGATGGAGCTAAGATCACCGGTGTCTTCGCGGGAGACCAGGACACGCCGATCGAGTTCACGCGAGTGGGGACTGCGGTCAATCCGCCAGCAGCGACGCCGGCAGCTACAGCTTCAATTGCCGGGGACTGGAATGGATCGTTGAATGCGGGCGGCGCAACGCTGCGGCTGGTGGTGCACATTACTGCTGCCAAAGACGGCACACTGACCGGGACGCTCGACAGCCTCGACCAGGGTTTGAATGGAATTCCGGTAAACACGGTAGTTCTAAATGGCGCAAAACTGTCGCTTACGGTGGATACCGTCCACGGAAGCTACGAAGGCACAGTGAAAGCGGACGGTTCGGCCATTGACGGGACCTGGACGCAGGGACAGCCGATGACGTTGAACCTTACGCGCGGAGCGGCGAAGGCTGCGGCGGCAATGCCGGCGACACCCTCGGATATCGACGGAACCTGGACCGGTGCGCTGGACGTAAACGGACAAACTCTGCACATTCTGCTAAAGGTTACAAACACTGCCGATGGGCTGACAGCACAACTGCAAAGCCCGGACCAGAGCCCGATCTGGCTGAAAGCAAACACGCTAACTCGCGCCAACGGGACGCTGACAGCGAGCTTCACTGCGTTGCAAGCGGAGTATTCAGGCAAGATCGCCGCGGATCTGGGGTCGATCGACGGCACCTTTTCGCAGGGTGCTGGCAGCCTGCCGCTAGTGCTGAAGCGGCAGAAGTAGAGAGTCTCAGGGCCTGTTGGTCCTGCCGCACGCTTATGGCGTTAAGACACAACGGCCCTGCTCGTTTGAGCAGGGCCGTTGTGATTATCACCTTGCTTGCGGAGGTTATTGCTTTTCAGCAGCTGTGGCCAGCTTGGCCTCCGCTTCCGCGATGACACGAAGAGCCTCGGTATAGGCCTCTTCGCTTTCGCCAGCCTCGTTCCAAAGCTTCTGGCCACGCACCAGTTGAGTCTCGGCGCGATCGACATCGATCTCTTCGGGCTTAAGTGCATCCGAAGCGAGAACTGTGACGCGATCTGGAAGCACTTCGGCAAAGCCCCAACTGACGTTGTAGCGTGAGACAGAGTCGGGGCCATCCGGTCCGCCATGCACGGTAACGTCGCCAGCGCCCAGTTCGGTGAGCAACGGCGCGTGGCCAAAGAGCACTTCCATGTAGCCGGACTTGCCGGGCAACTCCACCGCTGAAGCGCCATGCTCGAAGAGCGTGCGCTCGGGAGTGACCAGCCGTACGCGAAGTTGATTGGTTTCGTCAGCCATTTTTCAGTTCTCAGTTCGTAGTTCGCAGTTACTGGTTCGCCGTTCGGAGCTCACAGTTCCTAGTTTGAGATTCCACTCGTTTAATCCGCATATCCTCGTTCGAGGAACACCCAACTGTGAACTAAGAACTGCGAACTGTGAACTGCCTTTCTTACACCGTTGCCTTAAGTTTCTCTGCTGCTTCGAGCACGTCTTCGATGCCGCCCTTGAGGTAGAACGCTTGCTCGGGGACATCGTCGTGCTTGCCGTCGATGATCTCTTTGAATGCGCGGACCGTGTCGGCAATCTTGACGTACTTGCCGGGGATGCCCGTAAACTGCTCGGCCACGTGGAAGGGCTGCGAAAGAAACTTCTGCACCTTGCGGGCGCGAGCCACGGTAAGCTTGTCTTCCTCAGAGAGCTCGTCAATGCCGAGAATGGCGATAATGTCCTGCAGGTCTTTGTAGCGCTGCAGAATCTTCTTCACGCCCTGGGCCACGTCGTAGTGATCGTCTCCCACAATGCGCGCCGAAAGAATGCGCGAGGTGGAAGCCAGCGGATCGACGGCCGGGTAGATGCCGAGCTCTGAAAGCGGACGCGACAGCACGGTAGTGGCGTCGAGGTGAGCAAAGGTGGTGGCTGGTGCCGGGTCGGTTAAGTCGTCGGCAGGGACATAGACGGCCTGTACCGAAGTAACCGAGCCTTTGCTGGTGGAGGTAATCCTCTCCTGCAGCTCGCCCATTTCGGTGGCGAGGTTGGGCTGGTAGCCGACGGCGGAAGGCATACGGCCGAGCAGCGTTGAGACCTCGGAGCCGGCCTGCGTAAAGCGGAAGATGTTGTCAATGAAGAGCAGCGTGTCAGATCCCTCGACGTCGCGGAAGTACTCGGCGACGGTGAGTGCGCTGAGAGCCACGCGAAGACGTGCGCCGGGCGGCTCTGTCATCTGGCCGTAAACCAGGGCGCACTTGGAGTCGGCCCAGTCTCCGGGCTTGATGACGCCGGACTCGCTCATTTCGAGCCAAAGATCGTTGCCCTCACGGGTGCGCTCACCGACGCCGGCAAACACCGAGAAGCCGCCGTGATTCTTGGCTACGTTGTTGATGAGTTCCATGATGACGACAGTCTTGCCGACACCAGCGCCGCCAAATAGGCCGATCTTGCCGCCCTTCAAGAAGGGCTGGATGAGATCAATGACCTTGATGCCGGTCTCGAACATCTCTTCGTGGGTGGTCTGCTCGTCAAACAGCGGCGCTGGGCGGTGAATGGGCATGCGGGATTTTTCACCGATGGGACCAAGCTCGTCCACGGGCTCGCCGATCACGTTGATGATGCGCCCCAGCGTCTCCTTGCCCACGGGCACGCGGATGGGGCCGCCCAAGTCGATGACCTTCATGCCGCGAACCATGCCGTCGGTGCCTTCCATGGCCACGGTGCGCACGCGGCCCTCGCCCAGGTGCTGCTCCACCTCAAGAACCACGCTGATGGGCGTGGGGACATTGAAGCCATCCGAAGTGACGCGAAGCGCCTGATAGATGGCCGGCATGGTCGCTTCTTCAAACTGCACGTCGACCGCCGGGCCGGATACCTGAATTACTTTGCCGATGTTTTCTGCCATTTCTAAAGCTCCTGGCTTCTAGCCGCTAGCTCCTAGTTTCTTCCATCTCATCCCCCACTCAGTCCTCCTCTCAAAGTGTGACCCGGAGGAAGAGCTAGGGGCTAGAAGCTAGCAGCTAGAAGCTAGAAGCTGTTCTTACAGCGCCGCAGCGCCGGAAACAATCTCGATGATCTCCTTGGTGATGGCGGCCTGGCGCACGCGATTCATGTGCAGCGTGAGGTCGTCGATCATGTCGGAGGCGTTGTTGGTTGCCGAATCCATGGCGGTCATGCGCGCAGCGTGCTCGGCTGCCACTGACTCGGTCATGGCGTGGTAAAGCATGGAAAAGATGTACTGCGGCAGAAGCCCGTTGAAGAGCTCTTCAGCCGACTCCTCGTAGATGTAGTCAACCTGGGCAGTTCCGAACTTGCGCGCCTCTTCGTCCGCTTCGGCCGTGTCGGCAGGCTCAATGGAGATACCGGCGCTGGCAGCGGCTTCCGCGGCACGTTCGATTTCCTCTTTGGTGGGCTCGACGGCGCCCGCGATCTCGGGAATACCGAGCTTCAGAATGGGCAGCAGGCGCTCGACGACTAGACGCTGCTGGATAACCGACTTGAATTCGTTGTAGACAATGTAGGCGGCGTCGATCTCCACGTGACAGTAACGGCTCACGATGTTCTCGGCAAGATCCTGCACGCGGCCGGCTTCAAGCTTGAGAAGCATGCCGGGGTGGTCGCCGGTGATTTCGACCGGGCCTTTGCGCGGGTCGCGAACTTGCCGGGTGTGGCCGGCTTCGTCGGTCTGCTCGGTGTAAGCGGCCACCGGAAAGCTGCGGCGGAGATGATCGCGACTCTTGCGGCCTACTGCCTCAAGGTCGATCTCCCGGTCAGTGTTGCCGGAGATGAACTGATAGGCCGTCTTGAGGATGTTGGCGTTGAATGCGCCGGCAAATCCCTTGTCGCCGCTGATGACGATGAGCAGAACGCGCTTTTCCGGGCGTGATTGGAAGAGCGGATGGCGCAGGTTTCCCGTCTCGGGATCGAAGATGTCGATGCGGCGAGTCAGCGATTCGAGGACGCTGGTGATCATCCTGGCGTAGGGCCGCGCCGCTAGTGCGCGCTCCTGCGCACGGCGCAGCTTGGCGGCCGAAACCATCTTCATGGCCTTGGTGATCTGCCGCGTGTTTTTCACGCTGCGGATGCGACGCCTTAGATCGAGTACGTTTGCCATTCTTCAGTTCACAGTTCGTAGTTCACAGTTTTTAGTTCACGGTTAATTGACTAAACCAGTTCGCGATCGCTCAGGCCACTGTGAACTGTGAACTGAGAACTACGAACTGCCGCTACGCGGTCGCGGCAGCTGCTTCCAACTCCGCCTTGAAATTCGCCGAGTACTCTTTCAGCGCCGCGTGCAGCCGGGCGCGGATGTCGTCGTCAATCTGCTTCTTCTTGGTCAGGTCGTCGATCAGTGCGGTTTGTGCGGAGTCGAAGTACTTGTACAAGCCATCCTCGAAGGCCCGGATGTCGGAGACCTTCAAATCGTCCAAGTATCCCTGCGTTCCGGTAAAGAGGATGATCGTCTGCTGCTGCCAGGTGAGCGGATGAAATTGCGGCTGCTTCAGCAATTCAGTCAGGCGGGCACCGCGGTTGAGCTGCTTCTGGGTGAGCGGGTCGAGGTCGGAGCCGAACTGCGCGAAGGCGGCGAGCTCGCGGTACTGGGCAAGGTCGAGCTTGAGAGTGGAACCAACCTGCTTGACGGCCTTGATGGCAGCCGAGAACCCTACGCGCGAGACCGAGAGACCCACGTTGACGGCTGGACGGACGCCGGAGTTGAACAGGTCCGTCTCCAAAAAAATCTGCCCGTCGGTGATGGAGATGACGTTGGTAGGAATGTAAGCCGAGACATCGCCCGCTTGGGTTTCAATCACAGGAAGAGCGGTGAGCGATCCGCCGCCACGTTTGTCGCTCATTTTGGCCGAGCGCTCAAGCAAACGCGAATGGAGATAGAAAACGTCGCCAGGATAGGCTTCGCGACCCGGCGGGCGGCGCAGCAGCAGTGAGATTTCCCGATAGGCCATGGCGTGCTTGGAGAGATCGTCGTACATCACCAGCGCATGGCGGCCCGAGTCGCGGAAGTACTCGCCCAATGCGGTTGCGGCGTAGGGCGCGATGTAGAGCATCGGCGCAGGCTCTGAGGCCGAGGCGGCCACGATGATGGTGTGGCCCATGGCGCCGGCTTCGGTCAGCGTCTGCACCACCTGCGCGATCGACGAGCGCTTCTGCCCAATAGCGCAGTAGATGCAGATCAGGTTGTTCTTGGCATTGTTGATGATGGTGTCGAGCAAGACGGCGGTCTTGCCGGTCTGGCGATCGCCGATAATGAGCTCGCGCTGGCCTCGGCCGATCGGGATCATGGAGTCGATGGCTTTGAGGCCGGTGGCCATGGGCTCGCGAACTGGCTGGCGGTCAATGATTCCTGGCGCCAGGCGCTCGATGGGCAGGGTTTCCGCGCTGGCAATGGGCCCCTTGTCGTCGATAGGGTTGCCCAGAGCGTCGACCACGCGGCCGATCATTCCTTCGCCCACCGGCACGCTGAGAATCTTGCCGGTGCGCTTGACTTCCATACCTTCGCGGAGCTCGGTGTAGTCGCCGAGAATAACTGCGCCCACGGAATCTTCTTCGAGCGAGAGCGCCAGGCCAGCGATGTCGTGCGGGAAGGCGAGCAACTCGCCGGCCATGACTTTATCGAGGCCGTAAAGGCGGGCGATGCCGTCGCCGAGCGAGGTGATGGTGCCGACCTCGTCGACCTGGACCTTGGAGTCGTAGTTCGCGATCTGCTCGCGAAGAAGTTGTGTAATCTCGTCTGCCTTGATCTGAGCCATTTGCTTTCCTTCGAGTGGTCAGTGATTAGTGATGAGTGGTCGTTTCGCCAGCCACCTATCTCCGTTCCCTAACTCTCCTCATCTTCGACTTCCAGCTGTTTACTCCGAAATCGCCGACCGCTGCTCGGCGAAAAACTGATCACGAATCACTCATCACTAACCACTGACTAGAGATACCTTTAACCTGTCGAGCCGTCCGCGAACGGAACCGTCGTAGACCGTGGAGCCAATGCGCACCACAGTTCCGCCGAGGATGGACTTATCCAACTTGAAACTTGCTTCAATACGCGCGCCGGCCAGTTTGCCGACACCGGCGAGGAGCGATTCGCGCTCCGCCGCGTCCAGTTCGCGCGCTGTTGTGATCTCTGCCTGGCGAATGCCAAGCTGATCCTGGAGGAGCTCCCGATAAGCCGCGGCGACTTCGGCAACCGCGCCGATGCGGTCGTTGTTGATGAGCACTGCGAGCAGGTTGCGCAGTTCTTTCTGAAGCCCCATCTTTGCGTTCAGCTTGTCGAGGAAGGACACCTTCTGTATAGCCGGGATTGCGGGGTTCACGAAAAACTCGCGGAGATCCGCACTTCCGTTCCATGTGGCTAGAAAATCGGTGAACTGCCTGTCGATGGCTGCGGTGTCAAGGAGAGCAGCACTAACAACGTCGAGAAATGCAGAGGCGTAGCGGGAGACGAAAGCGGCCATTTAGTTCTTCCCTCCCGTGGATGCGCCGGCCGCAAACTCGGCGATGAGGGCGCGATCGATTTCCGTCGTGAGGTTAAGCTGGCGGGCAGCCTGGTCGACGGCCAGTTCGGCCGCAAAGTGACGCAATCCGCGTCGCGCCAAAACAGCGGCCTGACCAATCTCCTGCTCTGCAGAGTGAACGATGCGGGTACGCTCCTCTTCGAGAGCGGCCTTGATGCGGGCCTCGTCGCCGACGATGTCCCGCTCGACCTCGGCGCGAAATGCGGCAATCTGCTGATCGAGCGAAGCCAGTTTCGCTTCCACGGCGTTAAGCCGGGCGTTGGCGTCCTCGGTCATCTTGCGGGCAGATTCAAGGCTTTCACCGAGGGTCTTCGACCGCTTGCGCAAGATCGCCGGGAACAGCCGGAAGAGCGGGATAACGATGGCCAGCACGATGATCGCGAAGTTGATGAACTCGAAGATCCGCGCCGTGGTTTCAAGCGACAAGTGAAGCGCATGCGAGGTTCCCTTGACCAGTGGACCTTCAAGCCGGAACGCCTTGGTCTGTGCTTCTTCGTCGGAATCTGCTTTCGCTGGTTTCGCCTCGGACGAGGCGGAAGGCGCAGAAGGGCCGGCTGCGGTGACTGGCAGCGTGGCAGATTCCTGCGCGACAAGCCGCAAGGGCGCTACGGCGACTCCCGCAGCGAGAACGGCCAGAAAGAAGAGTTGGGTAATGCGAAGCGAAAGACGCGACTGAAGCCTGAAATCTCTCAACGGGAACCCCCGGCGACCGCGGGCAGAACAGCCCGGACCACCTGACTCGCCAATTCAGCCGCGGAGGACTGGATCGATTTGCGCGCCAACTCAGCTTCGGCTTCCAGTGCAGCCTTGGCCTCGCCCACCTTGAGGCTTGCAGCCTTGCGGGCAGCGTCCAATGCGGCATCGCGCTCGGTGCCCCACTGCTTCACGCGCTGCTCGCGGACCTTGTAGACCTCAGCGCGCGCCAACCGGAGCTTGGCAGCGTATTCTGCGGCGCGCTCCTCGGCGAGAGCGATGGCCTTTTGTGCATCTTCGACGGCTCCATCCGTGCGTGCACGGCGCTGCTTGAGCGTTGCCCCCAGCGGTCCCTGGATCAGAAACTGGTAAGCAACAACAAACACGATGAACAGCAGAATCGTAGGCACTGCGCTAAGCAGAAGAGTCCCGAGTTGTTGTGAGATTTCTTGCATGGTCTTGACGGATCGAAAGAGGCGACAGGCTCAGTTTTTACGCGGGTGGAACACTCATTTTTAACAGGGGCCGACCCTCAAGGTCAACGCAGACGGGGTCGATTTTGAGACGACCTGTGACAGCAGTCACGAATTGGGTATTTCGCCCAAAATAGTCCTTGATTTCGAGCAAAATGAGCCTAAACTAAAGATACCACCTAGACCCGGTCCAGGGTCCGGCGGGCTGCACGGCCAGAGGAAGTCCTTCCACTCCTCCGGCTTGCAGCCCGCTTCTCTATTTCAGGACAAAACTTGGTTTCGCACGGAGGGCCCAGAACCGAAATCAGGGTTTCGCCACGGCTTTGTCCGGGGTAAGCAGTCCCTGGGCGCGAAGCCATGTCTCGAGCAAGTCAGGCCACTGGTCCAGCGCCGCATCGCCCTTGCCAAGGCCTGTGCCGTGCGGTCCATTCGCAAAGATATGTGCTTCGGCGGGAACGCCAGCCTTCACAAGAGCCTCGTAGAAGCGCAGTCCCTGCTCCACGGGCACCGTATGGTCATTGAACGTGTGGTACCAGAAGGTGGGAGGCGTGTCTTTTGTTACGAATAAGTCCGGAGAAAACGCAGCGCGCAGCGCCTCGCAGCGGTCCATCAGGTTGAAGAGCTTGCAATAGCTCAAGTGGGATGTGTCGGAGGAGATGGCGCCGATCCAGGGATAGCCGAGGACGAGGAAGTCGGGTCGGCTGGAGGCGCGATCGATGGGGTCTTCGGCGTCCGTGGTGCCGGGGACAAACTGCGTGCCGGCAAGCGCGGCGAGGTGGCCGCCGGCAGAGAAGCCGATCACGACAATGCGGTTGGGGTTGATATGGTAGTCGGCCGCGCGGGCGCGAACGGTCTGGACAGCGCGCCGAGCGTCGAGCAGCGGAATGGGCAAGACGTAGCCGTTGGAAGTGAGGCGGTAGCTGAGGATGAAGGCGCGGAAACCGTGAGCGGCAAACCAATCGGCAATTTCGCCGCCCTCCAGGTCGCCCGCGAGGTTGAGATAGGCTCCTCCGGGGAAGATAATGACAGCCGAGCCGTTGGCCGAGCCGTCGCGCGGATTGACGATGGTGAGGGTGGGGATGTCTTCGCAGGCATCACCTCTGGCTTCAGGAGCTTTGCCCGGCCACAGGCGAACGGTCTGGATGTTCAGGAAGGCATTGTCGTTGCCGGGCTTGGCGCAGGGGGTTTGCTGCTGGGCTGGCGCTTGAAATCCTGCCAGCAGTGCCGCCGCCAGAAAAATGCTGAAGTGCTTCATTTGAATCCTCCGCTCCGCTGGCGAGGATTATAGCCAGACAGTCGTGTGCCCGGGGCAGTTGCTTTCTGCGTATTTGGAAAAGGTTTCTGTCAGCTCGAAGCCATATCGCGCGAAGTAGAAGGCAGCCCCGTGGAGGCGCTCCTGAAGCCCGCCGCCGGGGTAAAGAGCCTGGCTGATGGCTTCAGCCTGGCGTCCGATGGAATCTTCGCGCTGCAACTGGAAGTTAGCGCCCAGACGCCTCAAGCGATTCATCTGGTAGCGCATCTTGCTGGCTGCAGTCCGTGCGGATCGGCCCATCCCCGCGTCCAGGCTGGCCATATACGCCAGCAGTGGCTCGAGTTCTGCGTCGAGAGCCTGCCCGGCGGCGGAGAGGTGCCGCTTAGCCTCCACCGGCATGGAACGAGCGCCAAGTAACTGGGCCAGCGAGGCAGCGCTTTCTTGAAATACCCGCTCAACCGGCAATTCGTGCTTGCGCAACAGCTCGGCAATGGTCGGCTCGATAAGGGTGGCAGAGAAGCGCGGCTGGACCGGGGTAATGCGGCCAAGGATGCGCTCGAAAAGGACCGCCGACTGGGCGAAGTACGCAATCTCTGCCGGGCCCCCGATGGTGAGCGAAGTGGACAGTAGGTAGTCCTGAAAGACGGGGCGAAGAAGCGCTGAAGGGGAGATCCGCTCTGGCTCTGCATCGAGGATTCCCAGCAGTTCGTCGGTAGACAGCGTCTGACGGCCAATGGTCCACAGGCCGTTGGGCTCGGATGGCGTGGGGGCCGTGCGTTTCAGTGCGTTTCGCGCGCCGGTTCGTTCGTCGATGAGAAAGAGCAGGCTTGAGTGTGCAGCGACGGCCACCTGGACGCCATAGCCGGCGGCCTGAAGCTCGGCGTTTCGGGCGAGCAGAGCGGCGTGGAGCTCATCGGCCCGCTCAATTCCGGCGCGAAGAACGGGCGCGCCAAGCGCGTGGACTTCCCTGCTGCCGGCATCGAGCAAAAGCAGGCCCTGCCCAGCGAACGCCTGGGCGTAGAAATTGCGAAAAGCCTGGGCAAAGGTGTTTCCGGGCCGGTAAGCGGCTATCAGGGCGTCCATGGCGTCGGATGCGCCGAGCAGCTCCCATGCTGCATCAATAAGCGGCGTGATGGAGTCGTCGAAATGGATTCCGCCGACCGGCCTCGAAGCTGGCGGTGCCATTGCGTAGGTGAGCTTGCGGAGTTCCTTGCGCGCGGGGAAAACGACGTGGTTGACTTCGTCGAAGTCGTGATCCTCTGTTGCGAGCCAAAAGATGGCGACGTGAGGGTGGCCGGCCCCAGTCGCGTGGCGGGCGCGGGCAATGGCAGTGGCGGCCTTGAATGGCGTGAAGAGGGGACCACCGAAGAGGCCAACCTGTTGGCCGGTAACGACGACGCCGGCGCCGGCGCGTAATCCATCAAGAGCCGGAGCGGCAGTCGGCGAAGGATTCTGCGCAGCCAGAATGCTGACCAAATGCGGCCAGTGCACCGGAATTTCTGGCCGGGATTGCCATTTCGTATCAGGCGGCAAAGCTGCGTAAAAGGAACTGGCTCCCGGCTGACCCACGCAAAAATCGAGAAAGAGCCTGTGCAGGCCCGGCACAACGGTAATGGGGAGACAGTCCGCGTTCGGCAAGTTGGTCACATCCGGGGCAATCGTCATCGCAGGTCTCGGCGGGGATACTGCAAAGACTGCTGCGAGGTCATTCGGGATTCGAGGCGCCAGCGAACCGCCTGTGGCCGATCGCAGGATTAGCTCTGTCTAGGATGCCATGCCGAGGAGAATCGATGCAGAACCAAGCCTCGAATTGAAAATCGGTTGCGGGCCATGAGCGGCATCGGTGCGTATACTTTTCTTTCATTGATAATTGGAGGAGATTGCCAAATGGCGGATAGAAAAAAGAGCGCGAAGAGGGTTGCTCTGAAGGGGCTTGCAAAGAAGGCCGCAGAGAATGCATCCGCAAACGAGCCTAAAAAGAGCAAGGACAAGGCGTCGAAAAAGAAGCCCCTGAAAGTAAAGGCAACCGCTATGAACGTGGGCGTTGAGAAGGCGGAACTCCTCTCGTCGAAGGTGGTTTACCAGGGCCCCCTGTTCAAGATTCTGCACGACAAGCTGATTGAGCCGGGCGGCAAGCAAAGCGAACGGGACGTGATCCGCCACAACGGCAGCGTGGTGATCCTGGCCATCGACAGCTCGAAGAGCAAGAAGAACCCGTGGATCGTGATCGAGCGGCAGTACCGGCACGCGGCCAATCAGTTTCTCTGGGAGTTGCCGGCGGGAAAGCTGGAAAAGGGCGAGGATGCATTGGCCGGTGCGAAGCGAGAGCTTGCGGAAGAGACAGGGTATGCGGCGAAGAAGTGGCGGCCGCTGGTGGAGTACTACGCCAGCCCGGGGTTCCTTGGCGAGTCAATGAGGGTGTTTCTTGCGGAAGGTTTAGTCGCGGGAGACGCACATCCCGAGGACGACGAACAGATCGAATTTCGACTTGTGAAGTTGTCGGATGTGCTCAAAATGATCGAAAAGGGGGCGATTCTTGACGGAAAAACGCTCACCAGCGTCCTCCTTTACTCCCGCCTGACCGGCAAGAAAAGAAAGAAGTAAACGGCACAAATCCCAGACATGGCCCAGCCATGCCACATGGAAGGCTCCGGGGTTCAGCGCCATCACAGGCCGCCCATCGAAAGGATGGCCTGTCCCATTTTGTGAGAATTCTTCTTGTAGCGTCAATCAACCTTTCGCGAAAATCCTGCGTCATAACTATTACCGGCGAGCATTCCCCTGTTACCTCCGCTCGCCAAAGACCCCATGCACGGTGCAAGAAAGAAGGACGTAGTGGCTCAGTACAAAGGGAAGGTCAAGTGGTTTAACAACGCCAAGGGCTATGGATTCATTGGAAGGGAAGACGGCCCCGACGTGTTCGTTCACTATTCCTCGATTCAGTTGGACGGATACAAGACTCTGAAAGAGGGCGATGACGTAGAGTTCGACATCGTCCAGGGGCAAAAAGGCCCACAGGCGGATGCAGTTGTCCGCTACAAGGACGCGGCCCACAACGCGGCCTGACGGCGAAGCCTGGCAGGATTAGTACGGACCCGCCGACCGGCGGGAAGCTCGATTTGTACCCTGATCGGTGATGTTTGCGACTCGAACGGAGTCGGATGCTGAACCGCTCCAGGCTCCTCCGCCAGTTTTCTGCGCGGGTGAATCGTTGATTCTGTGCCATTCAATCCCAAGCCGGAAATCCCCCCAAAAAACCGACATGTCCTGAGCCCGTGAAGCCCGACCGGGCTCAGTCGAGATCTCTCCCCTGTTCCGAATCGCCTCCCCTCGTCGATACTGTGGTTCCATACTGTTAGCGGAGGCACTCCCATGGACAACCCAACGATCGCCCGCCTGTTGGACGAGACAGCCGATCTGCTCGAGATCGACGGCGGCGACGGCTTCCGAATCAGGAGCTATCGCCGCGCTGCCGAAGCAGCTGAGCAGACCACCGTGGACCTGATGGAAGCGTCATCGGATACAGCACGCTTGCTCGAGATTCCCGGAATCGGCAAAGGGATGGCGTCAAATCTGCAGGCCATCGCGGAAACCGGAACGATGCCCCTCCGCGATGAGTTGCTGGCAAAGTATGGAGCAGGCGTGCTGGAACTGTTGAAGCTGCCCGGCATGGGACCGAAAACCATAGCGCTGCTATGGTCAGCGGCGCAGGTTGGCAGCATCGACCAACTCGCTGAGGCAATCGAGGCGGGAAAGTTGGCGGGCCTGCCGCGCATGGGAGAAAAGCAGGTTGAGAAACTCCGCAAGGGGATCGAAGACTACCGGCGAAGCTCCGGGCGCTACCGTATCGATGTTGCGCAAGAAGCCGCACAAAGGCTGATTGCGTACCTGAATGCCTTCCCGGGCGGCGATACCGGTGGATTCGAAAGGGTAGTATCTGCCGGGTCGCTTCGACGAGGACGCGAGACCGTGGGTGACCTGGACCTGCTGGTGACGGGACCAGCCTGCGAGCCCGCGCACACGGCTAAAGCTGTGGAGTATGTGGCCGCATACCCCGGCATTCACGACATAATCGCCAAAGGCGAGAACAAGGTGAGTTTTAACCTCGATAACGGGTTGCAGGTGGATGTGCGGCTGCTGCCAACAGCCAGCTACGGGGCTGCGCTGCAATACTTTACGGGTTCGAAGGCACACAGCGTCACGCTGCGGCAGCGGGCGCTGAAGATGGGTTACACGCTGAGCGAGTGGGCGCTGGCGCGACTGGATGACGGATCGACGGTGGCTGCCGCAAGCGAGGAAGAAGTGTATGCAGCGCTAGGGCTGGATTGGATTCCTCCGGAGCTTCGCGAGAACCTGGGCGAGATCGAAGCTGCCGCGAAGCACGCGCTGCCGAAGCTGATTGAAAAGAAGGACCTGCGTGGCGACTTGCACATGCACACCAACGCCAGTGACGGACACAACACGATTCGCGAGATGGCGGAGGCGGCGGTCAAAGTCGGGTACGAGTACATTGCCATCACCGATCACTCGAAAAACCTGGCCATGACCAACGGCCTGGACGAGAGGCGGGCACTCGAACATATCCAGCGAATCCACGAAGTGGACGCTCAGATGGGGGGGCGCATCCGGGTCTTCGCGGGGATTGAGGTTGACATCCTCGGCGATGGAGCGCTCGATTTGGACGACGAGGTGCTGGCGCAGATGGACGTGGTGATAGCGAGCGTCCACACCCGCTTTGAGCAGAGCCGGGAAGAGATGACAGCCCGAGTGCTGCGGGCGATTGAAAATCCCAACGTGCGCATCCTGGGCCATCCAACGGGGCGATTGCTGCTGCGTCGTGAGCCATTTGCGCTGGACATGGGGGCGGTGCTGCGGCGTGCGGCAGAGCTGGGAGTGGCCGTGGAGCACAATGCCGCGCCGGAGCGGCTCGACCTGAACGATCGCGATCTGCGGCTGGCAAAGGAACTGGGATGCAACATCGTGATCAACTCCGACTCGCACGATGCGCGCAACCTGGGAAAGATGGACTACGGTGTGAAGCAGTTACGGCGGGCCTGGCTGGAGGGGGGTGACGTGCTGAACACACTGAGTGCGAAGGAGATGCTGGCGGCGCTCAGGCCGCAGGCTTGATAGCCCGTTCGTAACCGCAGGTTTTACGTAGAGGGTTCGGCCGATTCGGCGCCGCTTGCCCGAAATTCATGGCTTGTCCTGCGCGATTGGAGATAAGATTAGACCGCTATGAGCTTATTGCAGCAGGATGCCAGAAAAGAGATCGACGACGCGGCCCGCGGGGAGGAATACACCAAGGGTTCGAGCCATGTGGTGATAGCCTCCATCGCTGCGGCCATACTTGTAACGGCAGCAATCGCTGCTTATGTGTTTTTGGGCCAGAAGCCACCGGTTGCAATCGGGGAGATCGAGCAGGTCTGGATCCATCCGCAACACACGGATTCGAAGGGCTTTGACGCCAACGGAGCACCGATGCCGGTGGAAAGCTATGACCAGATTTACGTATTTGCGCTGGTGAAGCTGCACAACCAAAGCAATCAGCCGCTGTTTCTGCGCAATGCGATGGTGAATACGACACTGGCGGATGGTATCCACTCCAGCTATGCGGCCACGGCAGCCGACTATGACCGCGTGTTCCTGGCATACAAAAACATGCCGGTGCCTCACGGCCAGGCCCTTTCGCTGCAGTCCACCCTCAACCCTGGCCAGACTGAAGAAGGAACGATCGTCTCGGCTTTCAGGATGACAAAGCAGGAGTGGGACGCGGGCAAAAACCTGAGTTTCACGATCGGGATGCAATATCAGCCCGACCTTGTGCTCGCGCCCCACACAACGCCTATTGTCCAGTAGAAGTAGGAACAGGCGCATTCTTCGGCACCGACAGGTAGCCGGAAACCGTGTTCTTGGCGCCAACTGAATTGACGACGATCTCAAAGAGCATGGGGTCCTTGCCAGCGTAGAACTGGAGCGGCTCGTTCGTGTTCCTGTCTTTCTTCTCGTACTGCTTGTCGTCGGAGTAGACCACCAGCGTGAACTTGTTCTTCCTGGGGTCGGATTTCTTGAGTTCGAGGCTGACGGTTCCGACTGGCTTCTTGACACCCTTGGCGAGCGTGAACTCGTAGAAGGTGCGATCCCCCTTGTGCTTCAGGACTTCAAGCTCGTCGTGATTGCGGGCGATGAGGCTGCTGTGATCGCTAAGGTCGCCCTTCATGCTGGTGAGCTGAGCGACAGCCGCGGCTAGATCGCTCTTGGTCTGGCCCAGGTCGGTCTTCACCCCGCCCACGTCGGTCTTGACATCGGTAACCGCGCTGGAGACTTGGCCGACCTGCTGCGCAGTCTGCTGCTGCTGGGTGGCGAGCTTGGCCGTGCTGGCCTCGGTACGCTGTTCACGCGCCATAATCTCCTGCGCCTTGGCGTCGAGCTGCTTCTGCGTCAGCCCCAGTGAGGTGCTGAGCTCATCGGTGGCGACCTTCAGGCGGGCGTCGGTCTCGCGCAGCTCAGCTTCGAGCTTGACGTTCTGCGCCTTGGCGCCGTCCAGCTCGGTCTGCTGGCTGGTCAGCTTGCCGTTGACGATGTAGGTCCAGATGAGGCCGCCGAGGGCCAGCAGCAGCGCAACGGCGATGGCTCCGAGCAGCGCGCCGGAATAGGTTCTGGGAGGATTTGCAACTACGACTTCATCTTCACTCATGGGTGTTTTGCCTTTCGTCTCTCTGGCGGCGTGTCCGCTGACTTTGCCTTGAAATGTCGCGGCACGGTCTCCGCCTTGGTAATTTGCCGGGCTAGCCCGGTTTGATGCCGCTCAATGAGCAGTCTGCCGCCCGAGCACTTGCCTTCACCCTGAAAACTTGAGCATTCTTCGCGTTCGCGGGAGCATGCTCTATCCACTAGAGGGGTGACTACAGGATAACGAATGAACCCTGCCAGCGCCGAACAAACAAGCAGAAATGCCGCTTTGCCGGGGAAATGGGCGATTTAGAAATCAGCTGACGTCAGAACACCCTAGCTTTCCCATGCATCCCACTCATATGACGGTTGTGCAGTCTCACGGTGTGATCGAAAACACGCGGAGGGGTCAGAATGCAGAAGTGAACAGGCGGTTCGCGTCCCACGTTCCGTGACAAGCGGTGAACCGCTAATTTATAAACATCTTTTACCGCAATTTCAGACGCCAGGCCATTTCAACCGGCCAGGTCATTCGTCGCACACATCAAAATCCACTGCAAGAGGGAGATTCAAGGGCTATGTCCACTGCTGTCGCGGGAAAGGGTCTGGAAGGAATTGTTGCGGCGAACTCCGGTATCTGCTGGATCGACGGCGAGGCGGGAGTCCTTTCCTATCGCGGCATCGACATCCACGAACTGGCTGTCAAGTCGACCTTTGAGGAGACGACATACCTGCTATGGAACGGGATGCTGCCGAACGAACTGGCCCTGCGCGAGTTTTCGACGCAGCTTGCGCTCGCGCGCGAGATCGATCTGCGGATCATCGACATGCTGAGGGGGTTTCCCAAGTCGGCAACGCCCATGGAGGTGCTGCGAACTGCGGTGTCGGCGTTGAGCTTTTACGACGCCGACGAAAAAGACAACTCCCATGACGCAAATGTACGAAAGTCCTACCACCTGACAGCTCAGATTGCGATGATTGTTGCGATCTATGACCGCATCCGCAAGGGGCTGGAGATTGTTCCGCCGGATCGCTCGCTTAACCACGCTGGGAACTTCCTTTGGATGCTGAATGGGGAGAAGCCGAGCGAGACGGCAACTCGAACGCTGGATGTGGCACTGGTGCTCCACGCCGACCATGAACTGAATGCTTCAACCTTTGCGGCGCGCGTGATTGCCGCCACCCTCTCTGACATTCATTCGGCTGTTACGGGCGCGATTGGCGCGCTCAAGGGCCCCCTGCACGGCGGCGCCAATGAGGCGGTGATGCGCCTGCTCTACGCCATCGACAAGGCCGGAGCTGACCCGGTGGAATATGTGAAAGGAATGCTGGCCGCGCGGCAAAAAATCTCGGGTTTTGGTCACCGCGTGTACAAAACCGAGGATCCACGCGCAACGCACCTGCGCAAGATGAGCGAGCAACTGGGCAAGGACTCCGGCCAGCCGAAGTGGTACGAAATGTCGCGAGCGATTGAGCTCTATGTGAACGCGGACAAGAAGCTGAATGCGAACGTGGACTTCTACTCGGCTTCAACCTACGCAACGCTGGGGATCGACATCGACCTATATACACCCATCTTCGCCATCAGCCGCATCTCCGGCTGGTGCGCTCACGTTATTGAGCAGCTCGACGACAACCGGCTCATCCGCCCGCGCGCCGAGTACATAGGACCTGCGTACCCGTCGCCCTATTTGCCAATTGACGAGCGGCCATAGAGCCAGACCCGCAACAAACAGCACACCCCCATTCCTCGTTCTCATAAAATGGGCGCATATGAGCCCGTCTGCGCGCAGAAACTCCCCGGCCAATGCTGAAGGCGCTGCCGATTTGCGCCGCCCGATTTCAGCGCTCCTGTCGCAGGCTCTGGTTGCCTTCACCGTCGAGTTGGACAACGAATTTGAGCTTCGCATGACACAGCTCGGCTTCGTCGGCGGGCGGCTCTCGCTTGCAGTCTGGCTGAACCTTCTCCGGTTCGTTGGAGACAGTCCCCTCACCGTCAAACAGCTTGAAGCACAGTCCATGCTGGAACAGACGCAGATCAAGCCCATGCTCGGCTGCCTGGAAAGGTGGGGTTTCGTCTGGATAGCTCCGTCGCATGGCCGCTTTGACGCCGGCACCCTGATCGCTCAAATGCAGGCGAGTCGCGGATTGCGAGAGGGCTGGGGATCGGGGCGCGGTATGAATGCACGGACGACCGTTCGACTGACCCCGATGGGCTCGAAGGCCCGCGAAGTCTGGGAGCCACTCCCAAAGACCATCGAGATCCGATGGCGAGAAAGGTTCGGCGGCGAGGCAGCGGGCAACCTCCGTCAGGCGATGGAAGCGATCCAGGACCAATTGAAACTTGAACTTCCTCAGGGGTTCGTCGACGTTCGGTGGAGACGCCGGCCCTTCGCTCCAAAGGTGCAAGGGCCGACCGCTGATCTGCCGCTGCCCGCGCTACTTTCTCAGCTTCTGCTCGCCTTTGCAATCGAGTTTGAGCCCAGATCGGACGCACCTCTTGCCCTTTGCGCGAATACAATTCGGGTTCTGAGCGACGAGCCAACTCCCGAGGCGGATCTTCCCCGACGGACGGGCTGCTCGCCAGAGACATGCGGACTCGGATGGCAGCTGAAGCCGTATGTCGCCGTGGCACCTGATCCGGCGGCAAAGCACGGCAAGGCACTTCGACTCACTGCTCGCGGCATGTTGGCTCAGCAGCAATACAGTCGGCTGGCTGACGAGATTCAGCAGAATTGGGAGGGACGATTCGGCGAGAGGCAGATTTGCCGGCTATGGAATGCACTTCTAAAACTATTCGACCTTGAAGGCAGCGGCCCGCACCCGCTCCTGATCTCAGAAGGGCTCGTGCCCCCGCCAGGAGTTGTACGCGCGGGCGATTCTGCTCCGGCGCTGGGCAGGTTAAGTGTGGGTTCTGCTGCCCTCAAGCGCATGCGCGACCTGGTTGCGCAGACAGAGGCGTTTGTCGCTGACCCGGTTCACTCCCTTCCGCATTACCCGATGCTCGATATGAACCGCGGCTTCGGACCGTAGGAGTTTTACTTGCCCCTCTTCGGATTATTCTTCCAAAGCAGATAGAGTCCCCAAGCCGACACGGTGCAGTTGTCCCGGACAGTTCCGTTCAGCATTAGCTGCTCGAACTCCTCGACAGGCATGGAGCGAATGACAAGATCGTGCTCTTCGGGGTCGGGGTCCTTTTCGGTGTCCGTAAGCCCGGTGGCGAGGAAGACGTGCTGCTTCTGTCGCGTAAAACCGTAGGCGATCCAGAGGGTCCCGAGATATGTCATCAGCGTTGCGTCGAGGCCCATCTCCTCTTTGAGCTCGCCGCGCGCCAGCTCCTCGGGATGCTCAACTTCCATCTCCCAACCGCCCTGAGGCAGCTCTAGGGCGCGCTCCTGAATGGTGTAGCGGAACTGCTCGACAAGCCAGACCTTGCCTTCGTCGATGGGGATGATAATGGCGGCATCATCCTTCTCGACGACGCCGTAGATGCCCTTTTTGCCGTTCGAGCGGAGGATTTCGTCCTCACGCAACCGCATCCAGTGGTTGCGATAAACTTCGCGGCTGGAGAGTGTGGTGATGGTGCGGCCTTCGGGATGAGTTTCGGGGGTCATTTCTCTACCTCGCGCAGGCGGTACTTGCGCAGGCGGCCAATGAGCGATGCAGGGCCGCTCACAGTCAATCTAACCTGATCGGCTTCATATTTGCGCTCCCGAATCACCATCCCTCCCTCAATAGCGGCGAGCACCCCACCCTCCTGCTGGGGTACGAGCAGCTCCGCATCGATGATGGGGTCGGAACGAAGCGCGCGATCGATGGCCAGCAGCAGTGCGTCAGTCCCTTCGCCCGTCTGGGCGGAGACAAGGACCTCAGCGCCCGAAACCACATGGGCGCGGCCATGCAGTCCTTCGCGCTGATGATCGTCGAGAAGGTCGATCTTGTTAAGGACCTCGATACGCGGCTTGGCCATCACCTCAAGCTCGGCAAGCACTTTTTCCACCTGGAGCTTTTGTTCGTCGCCGTAGGTAGAAGCGGCATCGCGCACGTGGAGAAGGACCTCGGCCTGGGAAACCTCTTCAAGCGTAGCGCGGAAGCTGGTGACAAGAGTGTGGGGCAAATTTCGGATGAAGCCCACCGTGTCTGACAGCAGAATCTTACGGCGGGATGGCAACTCGATGGCCCGAAGCTTTGGATCGAGCGTGGCAAACATCCGCGAAGACTCAAGCACATGCGCGCCGGTGAGACGATTGAAGAGTGTGCTCTTCCCGGCGTTGGTATAGCCGACGATTGCCACAGTGGGCACAGGGACTGCCTCGCGGCGCTGTCGTTGCTGCTTGCGGACGCGGCGTACTGCATCGAGCTCGTCCTTGAGGTGGTCGATCCGGCGCTGGATCTGGCGACGGTCGGTCTCGAGCTTGGTTTCGCCGGGGCCTCGGGTGCCGATGCCGCCGCCGAGCTGTGACATGGCTTTGCCCTTGCCGGTGAGACGGGGCAGCATATACTCGAGCTGCGCAAGCTCCACCTGGAGCTGACCCTCGCGCGTGCGGGCGTGGCGGGCAAAGATGTCGAGGATAAGTTGGGTGCGGTCGAGCACGCGGCAGGGCAAGGCGGCCTCGAGGTTGCGCAGTTGTGTGGGCGTCAGGTCGTGGTCGAAGAGAACGAGATCGGCATTGCACGAGGCGGCGATGCCGGCGATCTCCTCAACTTTGCCTGCGCCGATGAGCGTGGCTGGGTCGGGGCGGGAACGCCTCTGCATAACCTCAGCGGCTATGCGAGCGCCTGCGCCTGCGGCCAATTCGCGAAATTCGGCAAAGGACTCCTCGGCGTCGAGGGTCGAGGCCTCACTGGAGGATTGCGTCGAGGTAGTCGGTTCCGGCCCGGTCGGCTGATCGGCGGCGGCGAAGACCGGTTGCTCGCTTATGTGGGCGCGCCGGGCCAGCTCGGGATTGGGCCCAGCAGCAGCGTGGCGCGCCGCGGACACAGCTTTACGGCCAGATGGGCTGACGCCGGCTGGACCGGCCCGCAGAACTCCCACAAGGACAGCAGTCTCCAGTCCATGGCCGGAACCGGGGCTCCGGGGCTGCTCTGAAACCAATCGTGACTGCCGGCTGCGGACTATCGTTGCTCCGCGACCGCGGCAGTGGCAGATGGAACGGCAACAGGTGCTGGTCCAATTCCCGTCTGCACAGCCAAAGGACGATGCTCGGTGTGCATCACAGCCCGATTGCTTACCACGGTAGAAATGGCGTGCTTGAAGATCAACTGTTCCTGACTGTTGTTCTCCAGCAGCACCGAGTATTTGTCAAAAGACCGGATCTTCCCAGTAAGCTTGACGCCACTGACGAGGTAGATCGTAATAGGGGTTTTGTCCTTGCGGACCGTATTCAGGAATGTGTCCTGAATATTCTGTGCCGGCTTGTTTTCCATGTGCCGATCTCCAACTTTCTTCTGAGTGGTTGATGTGCTGGTAACTACGTTGAGAAACCAATTCGACGGGGGCGAAGCCGGAAGCCCGGTTATCGCCTGATCCCGCAATGTGTAAAACGATATACGCGTTTACAGTCCTTTTCAAGGGACCCTGGCTCGAAATTACTCTCCCGTGGGAGTTTGCGGGCAGAACGTGCAGCCTGATCGAACCCTGGCTGCGAAGGCGAGATGCACCCGCCTCCTGGCCGAGAACCGTAAGACACCGGAGTCCGGCTGGCTGTTAACATGGTCGGGTGCCGAACGCATACCCATCTTCGGGAGCGCAGGCCGGGGCTACCCAGCCTGTGCCCATGCTCGACCTGAAACGCCAGTATCTTCCTCTCCAGAAGGATCTGCTCGCAGCCCTCGGGCATGTCCTAGAGACGCAGCAGTTCATTCTTGGGGAGCCGGTAGCTGCTTTTGAGCGGCAGGCGGCAGAGCAACTCGGCGTGGCCCACGCGGTTGGATGCTCGTCGGGAACGGATGCGCTTTGGCTGGCGCTGGCTGCCGCGGGCATCGGGCCGGGCGATGCAGTCATCACCACCCCCTTCAGTTTCTTCGCTTCGATCAGCGCCATCCTGCGCGCCGGAGCGACGCCGGTACTGGCCGATATCGATCCGGCGACGTTCTGCCTTGACGCGAGCGCGGTTGAGGCGGTGCTGGCGGGTTCACAAGGGGAGAAGGTGCGGGCGATCTTACCGGTGCACCTGTATGGTCAGTCCGCGGATTGGGGCGCCTTTGAGCGGATCGGTAAAGAGCGCGGCCTGAAGCTTATTGAAGATGCGGCACAGGCATGGGGCGCTGAGTGGAATGGCGCGAAGGCTGGCGGGCTGGGCGATGCCGCGGCATTCAGTTTCTACCCCACCAAGAACCTGAGCGCGGCAGGCGACGCCGGCATGGTCACCACCAACTCCGACCACCTCGCCGAGCGCCTGCGCATGCTGCGCCAGCACGGAATGCGGCGTCGCTACCACCACGATGAGGTGGGATGGAACGCTCGCATGGACGGCTTCCAGGGCGCGATCCTCTCCGTCAAGTTGAAGTACATCGACAAGTGGAATCACGCGCGACGAGCGGTGGCGCGGCGCTATCACGCGCTGTTCCACGCGACCGGGTTGGTGGAAGCCGGCACGCGCCCTGTCCATGGCGTGATCCTGCCACATGAGGTGCCGGGAAGCCATCACGTTTGGCACCAGTACGTGATCCGCACCAATCGCCGGGACGAATTGCGGGCATTCCTTGCGGATCGGCAGATCGGATCTGAGATTTATTATCCTGCTCCGCTGCACATGCAGGAAGCGCTCAAGGGTCTGGGATACGGCGAAGGAAGCTTCCCTGAAGCTGAGCGTGCGGCGCGTGAAGTGCTCGCGCTACCCATCTTCCCCGAACTGCGCGAAGACGAGCAGCAGACCGTGGTGCGGGCGGTTGCAGAGTTCCTTAGCTAGGATCCAGCGCGACCAGGCCTGTCAGGCTATCGGCGCCAGGTGTTTGGTTCGCGAGTAAGTGTAGGTGATTCGGTGGACCACGGTGATGGTGGAGAGGACCGCGAGAACCCACAGCACCGGCGCCATGACTCCGGCCCAGTTAAAGAGAGCGCCAAGAAGGATGAGAACCACGCGCTCGGGCCGCTCCATGAATCCTACTTTGCAACTGCCGATGAGAGCCTCAGCACGTGCGCGCGTGTAGCTGACCATCAGCGACGTAACCATGACAAACGCTACCAGCACTACGTATCTAAATCGATTGATGCGACCGTAGTAGACCAGCAGGCCGAAGAAGAGCACAACGTCAGAGTAGCGGTCGATCACTGAGTCAAAAAAGGAACCGAAGACGGTGACCTGGTTGTTCTTTCGGGCGACGCGGCCATCGACCATGTCGAAGATACCTGCGCCGAAGATGACCAGGCCGGCGTAGAAGAACATGCGGCCGGAGTTGGTGGCGTTGGCATGGCCAAAGAAGAATGCGGCCACGATGTTGATGACCAGTCCGATGAAGGTAAGCACGTTGGGGGAGATGCGGGTAAGGGCGAGACCGTGGACGATACGGTCGAGAAGCCAGCCGCAGCCGCGGCCAAATTGACTAGTCCAGGTCATTCTTGATCTTCCTAACTACTGGGCGGCGGCAGTTGCCTGTTCGCCGGCATCGGCCTCGTCCTTACTTGCGTCGTCGGGGCCTTCTTCAGCGGCTGCTGCTTCATCGTGAATCGTGGTGAGTTTAAGAATCTCCAGGTCGCGCTTACCGTTGGGAGTCACAATCGTGGCAATGTCGCCCACACGCTTGCCCACAATGCCGCGGCCAATCGGCGAAGTTGTGGAGATGAGCCCTTTGGAAACATCAGACTCCTCACTGGTTACGAGGCGATAAACAATCTCTTCGTCCTTGGTGCTGTCGTAGACCACAACCGTAGATCCAAAGCCCGCTTTGTCGCGCGGAATGTTGGCAAGGTTGACCAGCGATAGCTCGGCCATGCGCTTCTTAAGTTGCCCCAGCCGCGCGTTCACAAAGGTCTGGCGCTGCTTCGCCATGTGATACTCGGCGTTTTCCGACAGGTCTCCCAGGGCCACCGCCTTCTTGATCTCGGCGGGCAGCTCATGGGCCAGCTCATGCTCCATAATTTCAATTTCTTCCTGGAGCTTTTTTTTAATGTGATCGGGCATCCATTGTCCGTAGCGGGGAGCAGGCAATCTCCAGCCGCAAGCGTTAAAGAACTTGAAAATTAATTATACGCGGGGGAAGAAGACAGTTCGCGGTTCATAGTTCTCAGTGGTCAGTTGTCAGTGGTCAGTCAACGGAGGTCAGAGATCAGGCGCAACGCCAACACTGAAGCACCTAGGGATGGGGTTGAGGTGAGTTTGCGACGTTTTCCGGCGATAATTGGGGGTTTCCCGGCGGGCGGCGACATGTAAGTCCTTTGTTATCAAATAGGCCCATTCATGTCAAAAGATGTAACTTGATTATTTTCATGGAGATGGGACAAAACAGAGGGGGAGGGGGGGGTAGGGCATAAG
>Ga0302320_10000868_pt1 | contig 71871 bp, 63 predicted proteins | sample Bog_T0_3_FD_202130 | JGI IMG/M metagenome (GOLD analysis project Ga0302320, IMG submission 202130) | Peat permafrost microbial communities from Stordalen Mire near Abisko, Sweden - Bog_T0_3 | ecosystem: Environmental > Terrestrial > Soil > Wetlands > Peat | place: Sweden: Abisko, Stordalen Mire... | reverse complement strand
GGGCGACGCCACTCGTCGCCAGCAGAGCCCCCAGTGCCAGGGCGCCTCCGATCTGGTGTGTTCCCCATTTGCCGCGGTTAACCTCCGTCCCCGCAGTAAACGATCCGTTCGCGTTGTCCACGCTGATGCTCCTAAAGGATTGGATGGATGGATTGAATTCGTTGTTAGAATTAGACCACATTTCCGGCTTTACGCCTTTACTGGTCAATAATATTGCTGTCTCGTTTACACCACATTTAACCTATAGCGGTTACGCCTGCCGGGGCAGTGACCCGGCAAGGGTGCCCGCGGGGTATTGCGGCTGTATGACAGACGAGATTTTCCTCATCCCCACCAACGAACTCCAATCCGGCTGCTCTTGTAATCTTGCCGACCCTTACGAGTGCCGGAGGTGATTTTTCATGCGGCTGCTGATCGTCGAGGATGACCGCAAACTTGCTGAGTTCGTGGCGCGCGGATTGCGCGCCGAGAGCTTTGCGGTCGACCTTGCCGGCGATGGACGCGAGGGTGAGGCCTTCATCGACGCCTACCACTACGACCTTCTGATCCTCGACCTGATGCTGCCTCGCTTAAGCGGCACCGAGCTGCTGCGGCGCGTGCGCAAATCGCGTCCAACGCTGCCGGTGCTGGTCCTGACGGCGCGCGATGCGACCGATGACAAAGTGGCGCACTTCGAGGCTGGCGCCGATGACTACCTGACCAAGCCATTCGATTTCGCCGAACTCGTGGTCCGCGTCAAAGCCCTGCTCCGGCGCTCGCCGCAGGAGCGTGCCGATGTGCTGCGCATCGCTAATCTGGAGCTCAACCGCCTGACCCAGCAGGTGCGGCGCGACGGCCAACGCATCGAGCTGACGAGCAAGGAATACGGCGTACTCGAATACCTGATGTCCAATCCCGGCCGCGTGTTCTCGCGCACCATGATTCTCGAGCACGTTTGGGACCAGAGCTTCGAAGGCGTCACTAACATCGTCGATGTCTATGTGCGCTACCTGCGGCGCAAGGTGGATGAGCCGTTTCCCGTCAAGCTGATCCACACCGTGCGCGGCGTGGGCTACTGCGTGCGCGACAGCGAGAGCGCCGCCGGGTGAATCACCGCTCGCTCGCCTTCCGGCTGGCGGTCTGGTATGCGCTGCTGCTGAGCGCCACCTTCGCGCTCGTGGGTACCGGTATGTTCTACGGTCTCGAGCAATATCTGCGCTCAGGACTGGCCGATTCGCTGCGGCGCCGATCCACGCAGATCGAGCAGATTCTCGCCGATGCGCCGGTGGATGTTTCCGACGGGGCCATAGTCGAATCGATCGAGACGCGCATCGCCGCGGAATTCAACAATCGCTTCGTGCGCGTCACGCGCGAACGGTCCGGCCTGGTCTATCGTTCCGGCGTGCCCGCCGACCGTAGTTTCAACCCGGCGGCGATCCCGCCCCTGGGTCCGCCCTGGCCTGCTCGAGGCATCGCCCGTCGTACCGGCAGCGTGATGGAAAGCGCGACGGCGATCGATACGGCGTCCGGACGTTACCTGATCGAGCTCGGGGCCTCCCTGGAACCGATCGAGACGCTGCAGGCGCACCTGCTGAGACTGCTCGGAATGCTACTGCCGGTGCTGGTGGCCTGCGCGGCCGGCGGAGGCTACCTGCTCGTGGGTTGGGCCCTGCGACCCGTGGATCGTATCTCGCAAAGTGCGGAGCTGATGAGCTTGCAGGATGTCGACTCACGGTTGCCGGTGCTGCCAAGCGGCGATGCGCTGGCCCGGCTTTCGATTTCACTGAATCACATGCTCGGCCGGCTGCGCGAATCGGTGCAGACCTCCCGCCGATTCCTGGCCGATGCTTCACACGAACTGCGCACGCCGCTTACCGTCATCAAGGGTGAGCTGCAGGAAGTGGTCCGCACCGAGACCATGTCGCAAGCGCTGCACGATCGCATCGGCAGCGTCCTCGAAGAGGTCGCGCGCCTCGAACACCTGGTCTCTGGTCTTCTGGTACTGTCGCGCCTGGATGTGGGCGAAGCCCAGCGCGAATGGGTCGATGTGGACCTGGCCGAGCTTTCGGCTGGCACGGCCGAGCAGATGCGCCTGATGGCCGAGGATCGAGGCATTCATCTCGTGTCCGCGGCGCTGCGTCCGGTGGTCGTTCACGGCGACCGCGCACGGCTCAAGCAGGTGATCGTCAATTTGCTGGACAATGCCATCCGCTTCACGCCGCGCGGCGGCACCGTGACGCTGGGAGCTGTCGTGGGCGACGCCTTCCAGGCGCTCGAGATCCGGGATACCGGCATCGGCATACCCGCCGCCGCGCTGCCGCACATTTTCGACCGCTTCTACCGCGTCGATGAAGCTCGCACGCGCGCGGACGGGGGCGCGGGACTCGGGCTGTCGATCGTGCGCTCCATCTGCGTTGCGCATCGCGCCGAAATCGAAGTCGATAGCGAAATCGGCCGCGGCAGCTGCTTCCGTCTGAAATTTCCGGTGCGGCCATAGCCGCCTGTCGATCGGGGATTGAGCGAGTTCCCTAAAGTCGTGGATAACGACAATCGTCTCAGCGCTTCTTCGGCAGATACAGGTCGGTGAGGGTGCCCTCGAAGGCTTCTGCCGCCATTGCAACGGTCTCCGACAAGGTCGGATGCGGATGCACAGTCAAGCCGATATCCGCGGCATCCGCCCCGGTCTCGATGGCAAGTGCCACCTCCGAGATCAGTTCGCCGGCATTGGTGCCGACGATGCCGCCGCCCAGCACGCGATGGGTCTTGGGATCGAACAGCAGCTTGGTGAAACCTTCATCCCTCGCGATGGATAGTGAACGTCCACTGGCCATCCACGGAAAACTCGATTTCTCGTACTCTATGTTCTGCGCCTTGGCCGAGGTTTCCGTCAGGCCCGCCCAGGCGATCTCCGGATCCGTGTAGGCCACCGAGGGGATCACCCGCGCATCGAAATAGCTTTTCTGACCAGCGGCCACCTCGGCGGCCACCTTGGCTTCATGCATCGCCTTGTGGGCGAGCATGGGCTGGCCGACGATGTCGCCGACCGCAAAGATGTGCGGCACATTGGTGCGCATCTGCTTGTCGGTGGCGATGAAGCCGGCCTTGTCTACCTGCACCCCGGCACGGTCAGCCGCGATGCGCCCACCGTTGGGCGATCGACCAACCGCGACCAGTACATGATCGTAGCGCTTGGTGCTGCGCGCGCCGCCTTGCGCCTCCATCGTCACCTGCACTCCCTCGGCCGTGGCGGTGACGGCAACCACGCGCGTATTGAGCAGGATCTCGGCATAGCGCGACTTGATGCGCTTTTCGAGCGGACGCACCAGATCCGGATCACATCCCGGGATGAGCTGCGGCGTGAGTTCCACGACGCTCACGCGCGCACCGAGCGCATCGAACACGCAGGCCATCTCCAGTCCGATGATGCCGCCGCCGATGACCAGGAATTCTCCTGGATTATCCGGAAGCTCGAGTGCCCCGGTGGAATCGATGATGCGTGGATCCTGTGGCAGGAAGGGCAGCCGCACCGACTCGGATCCGGCGGCGATGATGCATTGCTCGAAACGAATGGTTTCGCTTTTCCCGGCGGCCGTGACCTCGATCACGTGCGGACTGACAAATTTTGCCTCCCCGCGCACGACCTCGACCTTGCGCTGCTTGGCCAGCGCGGCGAGTCCGCCGGTCAGCTTGCGGACGACGCTGCTGCGCCATTCACGCAGCTTGACCAGATCCACCTGCGGCGCGCCGAACACAATGCCGCGCGTGCTCATCTCGTGCACTTCCTCAATCACTCGTGCCGCATGCAGCAGGGCCTTGGACGGAATGCAGCCGACGTTCAGGCACACACCGCCGAGCGTGCTCCAGCGTTCGACCAGCGTGACCTTGAGCCCCAGATCCGCCGCACGGAATGCCGCGGTGTAACCGCCGGGACCGGCGCCGAGTACCAGCAGCTGTGCCGTGCGTGTGGCGGCTGGCTCATCGACCGCTGGCGCGGGAGCTGTCGGCTTTGCTGCAGATGCGGGTGCAGGCGCCGGGGCAGCAGCGGCTGCAGGCTTCGCCGGCGCAGCGGCGGCCTGGGGCTGTGCTGGCGCCTGCGCTGGAGCAGATGGCGGTGGTGTCGCAGCAGCCGCGGATTCGAGCCGCACCAGCAAAGTGCCCTTAGAGACGCGGCTGCCTTTGCCGATCAGCAACTCGACGATCGTGCCGGCCGCTGAAGAGGGCACATCCATCGTCGCCTTGTCGGTCTCGAGCGTGACCAGGGGCGTATCGATCTCGATGCTGTCGCCCACCTTGACCAGCACATCGATGATGGGAATGTCCTTGAAGTCCCCGAGATCCGGGCACACGACATCCACGCGACTCACGGCACGGCCTCGAGCAGCCCGTGCACATCGGCCAGGGCTGCGACGATATAACTCATGAAGCGAGCGCCGGCGACGCCGTCGACGACGCGATGATCGTAGGAAAGAGACAGCGGCAGGATCAGGCGCGGCACGAGATTGCCATCCTGGTAGACCGGCCGCAGCGTCGAGCGCGAAACACCCAGGATGGCGACCTCGGGCGCGTTGATGATGGGCGTAAATCCCGTACCGCCGAGCGAGCCCAGACTGGATATGGTGAAGCAGCCGCCCTGCATCTCGGTGACGCTGAGCTTGCCGGTGCGCGCCTTCTGCGACAGCGTGGCGATCGAACGGGCGATCTCGTAGACGTCCTTGCGGTCCGCATCGCGAATCACGGGCACCATGAGCCCGTGGGGCGTGTCGGCCGCGATTCCCAGGTGCACATACTTCTTGTGGATCAGATTCTCGCCACGCGCATCGAGCGATGTGTTGAACACCGGGTACTCCCCCAGCGCCTTCACACAAGCGCGCACGATGAAGGCCAGCGTCGTGAGTTTGACGCCGGCCCCTTCCGATCCCGCCTTCAATCCCTTGCGGGTCTCCTCGAGCTGCGTGATATCGGCGTCATCGAATTGGGTGACGTGCGGCAGATTGACCCAGCTCGCATGCAGCCTTGGCCCCGAGATTCGCTGCACGCGCGAAAGCGGCTTGACCTCAATGGGTCCGAACTGCGCGAAGTCCGGCAACGCCACAGCGGGCCAGGCATGGCCGGCATCGCCGCCACCGGCAGGCCCCGCGCCTGCGCCATTAGCCAATGCCGCCTTGACGTAGGCTTTCACATCCTCTTCGGTAATGCGTCCCTTCTGGCCGCTGCCCTGTATGCGCATCAGATCGGCACCGAGCTCGCGCGCGAATTTGCGCACCGAAGGACTCGCATGGGCGCGTGCAATCCCCTCCTCGCTCACGGGCGGCAGTGACCGGCTCGACACCGCCGCGACTTGCAGAGTATCGCCAGGATCCGTGCCTGCCGGTTTCGCCGCAGCCGGAGGCGGTGCTGCACGCTGTGCAGGCGGCGCGGTGGCAATGGCAGCCGCGGCCGGTGCGACGGCGGCCTCGGCGGGCTTCGCGGCATCGCCCTGGATGGTCGCGATCAGGCTGCCGGCGGAGACGAGCGAGCCCTTCTGCACGTGCAGCTTTTCGATGATGCCCGCTGCCGGCGAGGGCACGTCCATGGTCGCCTTCTCGGTCTCGAGCGTCAGCAGCGGCGAGTCGACCTGAACGCTGTCCCCGGGCTTTACGAGCAGCTCGATGACGGCCACGTCTTTGAAGCTGCCCAGATCGGGCACATGGATGTCTTTCGAAGCCAATGCGGTTCCTTGAATGTCAGGCGTTGCGCGGGTCGGCCTTGTCCGGGTCGATGCCGAGCTTCTGCATTGCCGCCGCGACCACGTCGAGTCCGATGCGCCCCTGATCGGCCAGCGCCTTGAGCGCTGCCAGCGCGATGAAATTGCGATCGACCTCGAAGTGCCAGCGCAGCTCGGCGCGCGCATCGCTGCGGCCATAGCCGTCAGTACCCAGCGTCACGTACGGTGCGTGCACCCACGATCTGATCTGATCGGGAACGTTGCGCACGTAATCGGTCGCCGCGACAACCGGACCCTCGCGATTCGCGAGCAGCGTCTGCACATAGGGCGCACGTGCCTCTTCCGTCGGGTGCAGCATGTTCCAGCGCTCACACTCGAGCGCTTCGCGCCGCAATTCGCTGAAGCTGGTGATCGAGAAGACGTCCGCGCCGACGCCGAAGTCCTTCTCGAGCAGTTCCGCGGCCGCGACGCATTCGCGCAGGATCGTACCGCTGCCGAGCAGCGTCGTGCGCACCTTGCCGGCGGCGCAGCTGCGCAGCGCGTAGCCGCCCTTGACGATGCCCTCTTCCGCGCCAGCCGGCATGGCCGGGTGTGCGTAGTTCTCGTTCATGACCGAGATGTAATAGAACACGCTCTCGTCATCGAGATACATGCGCTTCATACCGCTCTGGATGATCACTGCCAGTTCGTAGGCATAAGCCGGATCGTAGGCACGGCAGCTCGGCAGCGTCGTGGCTACCAGGTGGCTGTGACCATCCTGATGCTGCAGGCCCTCGCCGGCCAGCGTCGTGCGCCCGGCCGTGGCGCCGAGCAGGAAGCCGCGCGCGCGCATGTCGCCCGCCGCCCAGATGAAATCGCCGACGCGCTGAAAGCCAAACATCGAGTAGTAGATATAGAACGGCACCATACTGATGCCGTGATTGGCGTAGGAAGTCGCCGCCGCGATCCACGAACAGGTCGAACCGGCTTCGTTGATGCCCTCTTCGAGCATCTGTCCTTTCTTGTCCTCGCGATAGGACATCAGCGTCTCGGCATCGACCGGCGTATAGAGCTGTCCGACGGCCGAATAGATGCCGATCTGGCGGAACAGCCCCTCCATGCCGAAGGTGCGCGCCTCGTCGGGCACGATGGGCACGATGTGCTTGCCGATGCTCTTGTCCTTGAGCAGCACCGTCAGGATGCGCACGAATGCCATGGTCGTCGAAATCTCCCGATCGCCGGTGCCGTCGAGCAGCGAGCGGAACGCCTCGAGCGGCGGCACGACCAGCCGCGGCGCGGAGGGCTTGCGCACGGGCAGGTAGCCGCCCAATACCTTTCGACGTCCTTGCAGGTAACGCATCTCCGCGCTGTCATCGGCGGGCTTGCGAAACGGCAGACCCGCGATGTCGGCATCCGACACCGGAATGTTGAACCGGTCGCGCAGTTCCTTGAGCGCCTCGTCGTCGAGCTTTTTCTGCTGGTGCGCGACCATCTGGCCCTCGGCGCTCTTGCCCAGGCCGAAGCCCTTGACGGTCTTGGCGAGAATCACGGTGGGCTGGCCGCGGTGATTGACGGCAGCCTCGTAGGCCGCGTACACCTTGCGCGCGTCGTGACCACCGCGATTGAGGTACCAGATGTCCTCATCGGACATGTTGGCCACCATCTCCTTCAGCACCGGGTCCTTGCCGAAGAAATGCTCCCGCGTGTAGGCGCCGCCCTTGGCCTTGAAATTCTGATACTCGCCGTCGACGCACTCCTCCATCACGCGCTGCAGATTGCCGCCCGTGTCGCGAGCCAGCAGCGGATCCCAGCGTGAACCCCAGATCACCTTGATGACGTTCCAGCCCGCGCCCAGGAAGGCCGCTTCGAGTTCCTGGATGATCTTGCCGTTGCCGCGCACCGGACCGTCGAGGCGCTGCAGGTTGCAATTGACGACGAAGATCAGATTGTCGAGCTTCTCGCGCACCGGCATCGTCAACGCGCCCATCGATTCCGGTTCATCCATCTCGCCGTCGCCGCAGAAGGCCCAGACCTTGCGGTCGGATGGGGCCACCAGCCCGCGATTCTCCAGGTAGCGGATAAACCGCGCCTCGTAGATCGCCATCATGGGCCCCAGGCCCATGGATACCGTCGGGAACTGCCAGAAATCGGGCATCAGCCACGGATGTGGATAGGACGAGAGCCCGTTGCCCCCGACTTCCTGCCGGAAGCGGCTCAGTTGATCCTCGCTCAGGCGGCCCTCGAGATAGGCGCGCGCATAGATGCCCGGCGATGAATGGCCCTGCATGTAAACCAGATCGCCCGGGTGTTCGGGGCTGGGCGCGCGCCAGAAGTGATTGAACCCGACCTCATAGAGGGTCGCCGAGGAGGCGTAGCTCGAGATGTGGCCGCCGTATTCACTCGATTTGCGATTGGCCTGGACGACCATGGCCATGGCATTCCAGCGGATGTAGGCCTCGATGCGGCGTTCAAGCGAGCGGTCGCCGGGGTATTCGGGCTGGGCCGTTACGGCGATCGTGTTGACGTAGGCCGTGTTGGGGCGAAACGGCAGGTAGGCCCCGGAGCGACGCGTGTGATCGATCAACCGTTCCAGCAGGTAGTGGGCTCGCTGCGGTCCCTCGGCGCGCAGCACCGAATCGATTGAGGCCAGCCATTCGCGTGTCTCGACCGGGTCCAGGTCGGCGGGCGGAGTGACGTCATTCATGTTGCGATTCTAGCGAGAAATTCCACTGGCGGCGCTGTGTTAGGATTTCAATCAGCATGGTCAAGCACAAAGGGCGTCGGCGCACGGCTCGCGCCGCAACGATTCCCGACTGCACCGTGGCGGCGCTCGAGCGCCTTCCGGCACTGCCGGATGCGCGTGCGGTCGAAGCGCTCGACGCCCTGGTCGTGATCACGGCCGCAGGCGATACCACGCTGTTGTCGCGGTTGCCCGAGTCGGCCCGGTGGCGTGCGCTCAGCACGCGATCCAGGCCGGCGCCGCTGAAGTGGCATGCCACGGCTCTGGCCAACAGCCGCCAGACCCACGCGGTACTGGGCCTGGCCAAGCCTGGCGCCAGCGCATTCGAGCGCTTAGAGCTAGCGGGCAAGCTCATGAAGGAGATCTCGGGCCGCAGGCCGCAGCGTCTGGGTCTCATCGTCAGCGATGCGCTGCCCGATGCGGCCGGGTGGTACGAGGCGATGCTGAGCGCGGCCTGGGCGGCAAGCTTCGCACTGCCGCATTTTCGCAGTCAGCCCGGCGAGCACTGGCAACTTAAATCGATCACGCTGTACGCGGCACCGAAGCTTCCGATCGAACGCATCGCGGCCACGGCGCGCGCGGGCAATCTGGTGCGCACGCTGACGGCGCTGCCGCCCAACAAACTCGATGCGGGCGCCTACCTGAAATTGCTGCGCGCGCTCGCGCGCAAACACCATCTGCAATTGCACTGGTATCCGGAAAGCGCGCTCGAGCGGCTCGGTGCCGGCGCTTTCCTCGCCGTTGCGCGCGCCAATGCCGCCCGCAATGCCGGCATCGCCCATCTGCGCTGGCGTGGCAGCGGACGCCGCTCGCGCCCGCGCTCGCCCGAGGTGGCGCTCGTGGGCAAGGGAATCCTGTTCGATACCGGCGGCATCAATCTCAAGACGCATCGCTCGATGCTGGATATGCACATCGACATGTCCGGCAGCGCGGTCGCGCTCGCCAGCCTCGTGGCGCTCTCGGAACTGAAATCGCCGATCGCCGCCGACGCGTGGCTTGCGATCACCGAGAACAACACCGGCCCGACGGCCTACCGGCCGCAGGAAGTTGTGCGCGCCTGCAACGGCACGACCATACAGGTCATTCACAGCGACGCCGAAGGCCGCATGGTGCTCGCCGATACGCTTGCGCTCGCCGCGCGCACGCGGCCGGATCTGATCGTCGACTTCGCCACGCTGACCGGCGCCTGTGTCCACGCGCTGACCGAGCGTTACAGCGGCGTATTTACCAACCGGCCGCAACTGGCCGAGGCGCTGCTCGCGGCCGGCCGTGACAGCGGCGAGCGTGTGTGGAACTTTCCGATGGACGAGGACTTCGACAGCGATATCGAGAGCACGGTCGCCGACGTCATGCAATGCGCCGTCGACAGCAAGGGAGATCACATTCTCGCGGCGCGCTTCCTGCGGCGGTTCGTCGCCGACTGCGCCTGGGTGCATGTGGATCTTGCCGCGGCGATGCGGCGCGGTGGGCTGGCGCATGTCGGCACTGACATCACAGGCTTCGGCGCGCGCTGGGCACTCGAGTTGCTGCTCGGGCAGCACCCGCAGCGGCTGCTGCGATGAGGCTGAACGATTGAGCACCCTCACACTGCCTCGTCCGGACGATGCCCACCTGCATCTGCGCGACGGCGCCGCACTGGCCGCCGTCGTGAACTTTACGGCCGAGCGCTTTGCGCGCGCCATCGTCATGCCCAACCTCGTCCCGCCGCTCACGGACACCGCGCAGGTGCTCGCCTATCGGGATCGAATCCGCGCGGCACTTGCCCCTGGCGCCGCCTTCGAGCCGCTCATGACGCTCTATCTGACCGACCGAACCGATGCCGCGCAGATCGCGCGCGCCAGCGCCACAGGTTCGATCGTCGGCTGCAAGCTCTATCCGGCCGGCGCCACCACGCACTCCGATGCCGGCGTCACCGATCTGGCGCGTCTCGAGCCGGCGCTCGAAGCCATGAGCGCGCACGATCTGCCATTGCTGGTGCATGGCGAAGTGACCGACCCGCAGGTCGATGTGTTCGATCGCGAGGCACGCTTCATCGAACGCGTGCTCGCGCCGCTGTGCGAGCGCTGGCCAAAGCTGCGCGTGGTGTTCGAGCACGTCACCACGCGCGAGGCCGTGCGCTTCGTTCGCGCCGCACGCCCAGGCGTCGCTGCCACGGTCACGCCGCAGCACCTGCTGCACAATCGCAACGCGCTCTTCCAGGGCGGTATTCGCCCCCACTATTACTGCCTGCCCGTGCTCAAGACCGAACCGGATCGCCAGAGCCTGCTGGAAGTCCTGGCCGCGGGGGATCCGCGCTTCTTCCTGGGCACCGACAGTGCGCCGCACGCCCGCCAGGCCAAGGAAAGCGCCTGCGGTTGCGCCGGCATATTCTCCGCGCACGCAGCCATCGAGCTGTACGCGGAGATCTTCGATGCCGAGGGCATGCTGCCGCGGCTGGCGCCCTTTGCCTCGCATTTCGCGGCCGATTTCTATCGATGGCCGCGCAACGAAGGCTCGATCACGCTCGTGAAAGACGCCTGGACAGTTCCCGGCAGCTACCCATTCGGCGGTGCGGAGCTGGTGCCACTGCGCGCGGGCGAGCGCGTCGGCTGGCGACTGCGGCGGCCCGCATGAGCGAGCTTCCACCGGTCCCGCCGCTGGCACCGGCGCCCACGCCCACAGCGCCGCTGATGGCGCGGCGTTTCCGCGGCTTCCTGCCCGTAGTGGTCGATGTCGAAACCGGCGGATTCGAATGTCGCACCGATGCGCTGCTGCAGATTGCCGCGGTGCTGATCGACATCAATGCCGAGGGTCACTTGCGCCGCGGCGAGACACACTCCTTTCACGTGCGGCCCTTCGAGAATTCCAGGCTCGATCCTGCCTCGCTGCAGGTGAACAAGATTGACCCGTGGCACCCGTTGCGTCCGGCCATCGATGAGAGTGATGCCTTGCAGCGCGTATTTCGCGCCATCCGCGCCGCCATTCGCACATATGGATGCCGGCGAGCGGTGCTGGTGGGACACAACGCTTCCTTCGATCTTGCGTTTCTCAATGCGGCGGTCACCCGGACAGGCATGAAGCGCAATCCATTCCACCCCTTCTCGTGCTTCGACACCGCGACGCTCGCGGGCGCTGCGCTTGGCCAGACGGTGCTGGCAAAGGCGGTGTCGGTCGCCGGGATGGCCTGGGATCAGGCTTCCGCCCATTCGGCTACCTACGATGCCGAACGCACCGCGGACCTTTTCTGCCTGATCTGCAATGAACTGGCCGGCAGCTATGCGCGCGCTGATCAGCGTGCACAGGGTTTCGGCTGGGGGGTGCCGTCGCCCGCGCCGCCGGAGCCAGAAGACGAGTAGTTGACTTAAAGGGGTCGACTAAACAGGTCGGATCAGGCCGGCGAGGCGGCTACCACGCCCGCGGTCTCCAGGACCTGTCGCAACTCACCGTTGCGGTACATCTCGAGCACGATGTCGCAGCCGCCCACGAGTTCGCTGTTGATGTAGAGCTGCGGGTAAGTCGGCCAGCTCGAGAAGCGCTTAAGTGCCTCGCGCAACTCGGGATCTTCGAAGATATTGACGTGATGGAACTGGGCGCCCAGATGGCGCAGCGCGGAGGCGGTCTGAGCCGAAAAACCGCACTGCGGAAATTCCGGGGTGCCCTTCATGAACAGCACCACCGGCGCGGTGCCGAGTTCTTTGCGAATACGATCGTTGACGTCCATTTTAAGCCTGCACCTGAAACAATAGCCCTGCGTTGAATTATGGGGTGTGGTGGCCTATTCTTCCAGGGCTTTCCGACGGCGCAATTAAACAGAACAACAACTTATGCGAGGATTGTCATGAACCCGCTCCTGACCGTACGCGGTGCCATCATCACCGGCTTCATTCTTGCCCTGATTGCCAGTTTTGCCGTTCACCAGGCCACCGGCTTCGCCGAACTCGGGCTGGCTGTGTGGATCCACATTCTGGCCGGCGTCATGTGGATCGGGCTCCTGTACTACTTCAACGTGGTCCAGACGCCCGGCATGGCGGCCGCCGCAGCCGACAAGGGCGGGCCGGGCGGTGCGGGTGTCAACAAGTACATCGCCCCGCGCGCACTGCTCTGGTTTCGCTGGGCAGCTGTCCTGACCTGGCTGACGGGCATCTGGTACCTCGTGCGCGCCGGAACCTTCGTGAGCGCGGTGACCCTGGGAAATTTCGGCCAGGAACACTATGGGCTCACGATCGGCCTCGGCGGCTGGCTCGGCACCATCATGTTGTTCAATGTGTGGGCGCTGATCTGGCCAAACCAGAAGAAGATCCTGGGAATCGTGGCCGCCAGTGACGAGCAGAAGGCCAAGGCGCGCAAAGTCGCCCTGCTGGCATCGCGCACGAATTTCGTGCTGTCGATTCCGTTGCTGCTTTGCATGGGCGCTTCGAATCACCCGCTGCCGTTCTGAACAGCCCTCTGCCCTCCGACCTGCCCGAGCAGGTCGCGCGCGCGCTGCGCGAGGACATTGGACCGGGTGATATCACGGCCGGTCTGATTCCGGCGCGCACGCGCGCGCGCGCGCACGTACTGTGCCGCGAGCGCGCAGTGCTGTGCGGAACGGCCTGGTTCGATGAAACCTTCCGGCAGCTCGATCCGCTGGTAGAGATACGCTGGCACTTCCTCGACGGTTCGCACGCGGCGGCCGATTCGATCCTGTGCGAACTTGAAGGTCCCGCGCGCTCGCTGCTGACCGGGGAGCGCACGGCGCTTAATTTCCTGCAGCTGCTGTCGGGCACCGCGAGCGTCACGCAGCGCTACGTGGAGGCGCTAACGGGCACGCAGTGCCGCATTCTGGACACCCGCAAGACGATCCCCGGATTGCGTTCAGCGCAGAAATACGCCGTGCGTTGCGGCGGTGGCACCAATCATCGGCTCGGGCTCTACGACATGGTGCTCATCAAGGAGAACCACATCGCGGCGGCCGGATCGATCGCCGCGGCCGTGACATCGGCCCGTCACGACGCGCCCGGTGTCCGTGTCGAAGTCGAAGCCGAGACCCTCGATCAGCTGCGCCAGGGCCTGGATGCGCACGCCGACATCATCTTGCTCGACAACTTCGCGCTCGACGATGTGCGCGCAGCGGTGGCGCTCAATCGCAGCCATGCGCGACCGGCACAGCTGGAATGCTCCGGCGGCGTCGATCTTGGCAGACTGCGAGCGATCGCCGAGACCGGGGTCGACTACATCTCGGTCGGATCGCTCACCAAGCACATCACCGCCATCGATCTGTCGATGCGCATCGACACGATTGCCCGCCAATGAGTTCGTCAATGACCTGTGGATGGCGGGGTCCCTGGCGTCGTGGGCGTGGCGGGCGTCGTGGGCGCAGCGCCAGCGGCCGGGGACGGTGCCTTGGGCAGGATATCGACCAGCTCGATGTGAAAATCCAGCGCTGATCCGGGCAGAATCGTCGGCATCGCCCCACGATCGCCATAGGCGAGATTGGCTGGGCAGATCACGCGGCTCTTACCGCCGACCTTCATCAACTGCAGCGCCTCGGTCCAGCACGGAATGACGCCGGTGACGTTCAGCGCCACGGGCTGGCCCCCGTGTTTGGCCGAGCTGTCGAACACCGTGCCGTCGCTGAGCTTGCCCTCGTAAATGACGCTGACGCGATCGTTACGTTCCGGGACGGCGCCCTGGCCTTCTGCCAGCGGTATGTAGACCAGCCCGGTGGCCGTCTTCTGCGCGCCTGACTGAGCGGCAGCCTTGTCGATCAGGGCCTGCCCGGCGGTCTTCTGCCGCTCGTCGATGGCGCCCAGGCGGGTGCGCTCGAGCGCTTGCACCTGGGTAGTGTAGGCCTCGGGATCAAGCGCGGGGTGGTGTGCATTGCCATCTGTAATGCCCTGCTCGACGAGCTTGAGTTCAGCACTTGTGAGGTCGAATGCCGCCAGGTTGCGGCTCAACAGAAGCCCCAGCGCGTAGAGTGTCTTGTCGTTGTCGCTGGTGGGCGCCGCAGTGGCAGCCGCGGGGGCGGCGCTCTTGGCGGCCGCGGCGGCCACGCCTGCCGACGATGCCGCCAGCGTGACAGCGGTGGCCATGAACGCGACGATAGCCGTCGGCGCGCGTCTGCAGGTCTGGAATTCGTTGCTCATCGTGTGAATCTCCTGGTGAAGTTCATGCTTCCGGTCGCATCTGCGGGAACAGCAGCACATCGCGAATCGAGGGGCTGTCGGTCAGGAACATGACGAGCCGGTCCACGCCGATCCCCAGTCCCGCCGTCGGCGGCATACCGTATTCGAGCGCGCGCACATAGTCGGCGTCGTAATGCATTGCTTCATCGTCGCCGCTGTCCTTGCGCAGCACCTGCGCGCGGAAGCGCTGCGCCTGCTCCTCCGGGTCGTTCAACTCGGAGAAGCCGTTCGCGAGTTCGCGTCCGGCGAGGAAGAATTCGAAGCGGTCGGTCAGAAACGGATCCGCATCGTTGCTGCGCGAAAGCGGCGAGACTTCGAGCGGATAGGCATAGACGAAGGTGGGATCGAGCAGCGTGTGCTCGACGGTCTTCTCGAACAGCTCGATCTGCAGTTTGCCGGCGCCATCGTGGTGCTTGTAGGGGATACCAAGGCGATCACAGACCGAATGCAGGTACGGCACATCGCGCAGCCGCGCCCGCTCCAGCTCCGGATTGCGCTCGAGCAATGCCGCTTCGATGCTGATCCGCGTGAAGGGCTTGCCCAGATCGTAGTCGCGGCCCTGGTAGGTGAGTTTGCGCCCGGCAAACAGCCCGTCGGCAAGCCCGTGCAGCAACCGCTCTATCAGGTCCATGAGCTCCAGATAATCGGTGTAGGCCCAATAGAGCTCGAGCATGGTGAACTCGGGATTGTGCTGGGTCGACAGGCCCTCGTTGCGAAAGTTCCGGTTGATCTCGTACACGCGCTCGAAGCCGCCGACGATCAGGCGCTTGAGATAGAGCTCCGGCGCGATGCGCAGATACATGTCGATATCGAGCGCGTTGTGGTGCGTCACGAACGGCCGCGCCGCAGCTCCACCGGGTATCGGCTGCATCATCGGCGTCTCGACCTCGATGAAGTCGAGTGCGTCCATGAAATCCCGCAGGTAGCGCAGTATGCGCGTGCGGGTGCGAAACACCTCGCGGCTGCGATCGGTCATGATCAGGTCCACGTAGCGCTGCCGGTAGCGCAGCTCGGTGTCGGCGACACCGTGCCACTTGTCCGGCAGCGGCCGCAGCGATTTCGCCAGCAGCCGCAGCTGCTCGACCCGCACCGAGAGTTCGCCGGTGCGGGTGCGGAACAGCTCGCCGGTCGCGCCGAGCATGTCGCCGACATCGTAGTCGCGGAAGGCCTCGTAGCCGGCACCCAGCGCGCCCTCCTGCAGGAACAGCTGAATCTGTCCGCTGCGGTCGGCAATCTTGACGAAACTCGCCTTGCCCATGACACGCTTGAACATCATGCGGCCGCCGACACGGACGCGCACGGGGTTGGCCTCGAGCCAGGCCGCGTCACGATCGGCGTAGATCGACAACAGCTGCGCGGCGAGCACGTCGCGCCGGAAGTCGTTCGGGTAGGCGATGCCCTGCCCGCGCAGCACCGTCAACTTGCGGCGACGCTCGGCAATCAGCTTGTTCTCGTCCTTGTCCTGGTCGTCGTTCACAATCCCGCCTTCAGACTCGCTTCCATGAATTGATCCAGATTGCCGTCGAGCACCTTGGCGGTATCGCCGACTTCGACGCCGGTGCGCAGATCCTTGATGCGCGATTGATCGAGCACGTAGGAGCGGATCTGGTTGCCCCAGCTCACGTCCGACTTGGCATCCTCCAGCACCTTGGCGGCCGCGTTGCGCTTATTGACCTCGAGTTCGTACAGTTTGGCCTTCAGCATCTTCATGGCCATCGAGCGGTTCTTGTGCTGGCTGCGCTCGTTCTGGCAGGCCACCACGATGCCGCTCGGCATGTGCGTGATGCGTACGGCCGACTCGGTCTTGTTGACGTGCTGACCGCCGGCGCCGCTCGAGCGATAGACATCCATGCGCAGATCCGCCGGATTGATCTCGATCGCAATGTCATCGTCGATCTCGGGCGAGACGAACACCGAGGCGAATGAGGTATGGCGCCGATTGCCCGAATCGAACGGCGACTTGCGCACCAGGCGGTGCACGCCGGTCTCGGTGCGCAGCCAGCCATAAGCGTATTCGCCCTGCACCGAAACGCTGGCGCTCTTGATGCCGGCGACTTCCCCGGGGCTGCTATCGATGACTTCGCAGGAGAAGCCGCGCGCGGCGCCCCAGCGCAGGTACATCCGCAACAGCATCTGCGCCCAATCCTGCGCCTCGGTGCCGCCGGCACCGGCCTGGATGTCCAGGAAGGCGCTGTGCGAGTCCATCTCGCCGCGGAACATGCGCTTGAATTCCAGGCGCCGCACGCCGGCTTCGAGTGCGTTGGATTCGCGCTCGATATCGAGCGCCGTGGATTCGTCGTTTTCACGCTCGGCCAGCTCGAGCAGCTCGGCCGCATCGCTGACGGCGGTGTGGGCGCGATCGAGTTCCTCCAGTTGTGCCGAAAGCCGCGCACGCTCTTTCCCGAGCTCCTGGGCACGTTCGGGCACGCTCCAGATAGCCGGGTCTTCGAGTTCGAGGCTTACTTCTTCGAGACGTTCTTTCTTGCGGTCGTACTCAAAGGAACCCCCTCAAGGAAACGGCACGTTCCTCGAGATCTTTGAGCGTACGCTTGAGCTGGCTGACTTCCATCATATGAATACTACCATGGCGCTGCGCACGCCCTAGCCCTGCAGCAGATGCTCGACAATGAACTGCAGGCGGCGCTCGCCCAGGTACTCATTGCTGTCCAGCCGATAAACCAGGCGTACGAGGCCCTCGGGCAGTTCCGCGGGCTCCAGGGCATCCACATGATTGAACGCGATCGCATCGAACTGGCCGCGCCCCTCGGGGGCCGCCAGCCGCAGCTTCAGATGCCGCTCCCCGACCACGCGCGCGGATTCAATCCGAAACAGGCCATCGAACAGCGGCTCGGGAAACCCCGGGCCCCACGGCCCCCCTTCGCGCAGCGCCTGCGCGGTGGGCAGTGCGAGTTCCGGATCGCTGAGCTCGCCGTCGGTCTCGATCACGTCCGGCGAGCCGCGCTGCTGCAGCGCCCGCGCGCACTCCTCATCGAACGCACGCGCGAAGGGATCCAGCGAGGCCATCGGCAAAGTCAGTCCCGCGGCCATCGCATGGCCGCCGAAACGCTGGATCAGCGAGCTGTCGCGCGCGGCGATCGCATCGAGCACATCGCGAATGTGGACCCCGGGGATCGAGCGCGCCGAACCGCGCAGCGTGGCATCCTCAGCCGGCGCAAAGGCGATGACGGGTCGGCGCAGACGCTCCTTGACGCGGCTGGCGACCAGGCCAACAACGCCTTGGTGCCAGCCGGGATCGAACAGGCACACGCCCGCACGCCGCACGCCGCTGCCATGGTCCCGCAGCGATCGCACCGCGGCGCGCGCCTCGGTCTGCATCCGCGCCTCGATACTGCGCCGCTCGGTGTTGAGCGCATCGAGTTCCAGCGCCAGCGAGCGCGCCTCGGCCGGATCATCCGCCAGCAGGCAGCGGATGCCGATCGACATGTCGGTGAGTCGTCCGGCCGCATTCAGTCTTGGCGCCACGGCAAAGCCCAGATCCCCGGCGACCAGGCTGTCGCGGTCGCGGCGTGCAATTTCCAGCAGCGCGGTGATGCCCGGAACACAGCGCCCTGCCCGGATGCGAGAGAGCCCCTGCGCGACCAGGATGCGGTTGTTGAGGTCGAACGGCACGACATCGGCGACGGTGCCGAGCGCCACAAGATCGAGCAGATCCGCCACCGGCATCGCCTCTGCAGGCAGGCTGCCGCTCTGCTCGAGCCGGCGACGCAGTGCCACCAGGCAATAGAACGCCACGCCGACGCCCGCCAGCGCGCGGCTGGCGAAGGCGCTGCCCGCGACATTGGGATTGACGATGACGTTGGCCTGCGGCAAGCAGGCGCCGGGCAAATGATGATCGGTGATCAGCACATCGATCCCTGCGGCGCGGGCCGCCGCGACACCGGCGTTGCTGGAAATGCCGTTGTCGACCGTGACGATCAGCGCGGGCTCGCGCTGCTGTGCCAGTGCCACGATTTCCGGCGTGAGCCCGTAGCCAAATTTGAAGCGGTTGGGCACCAGGAAATCGACGCGCGGAAACCCCCAGGCGCGCAGCGCGCGAACGATCACTGCGGTGCTCGTGGCGCCGTCAGCGTCGAAGTCGCCAATGACCAGCACCAGTCCGCCGCGCTGTCGATGCGCATCCAGCAGTTGCGCGGCGACATCGACCGCATCAAGGCTGCTGACCGGCAATAGTTTCTGCAGCGCGAGTCCGAGCTGCGCCGGATGCAGGATGCCGCGGGCAGCGTAGATGCGGCGCAGGACCGGGTGCACGGCATCGCCGAATGGCGTGGTGCTGTCCGCTGCCACGCGACGAACGATCTGCAAAGGCGAGACGCCGCTCATGCGAGCGCCTCCCACCAGGGCGAGGCAGGCCGCCAGAAGCGCGCGAGATACCACCGGGTCAGGCGATAGGCGAACGAGCCTGCCAGCAAACTCAAGGACGACAGCCGGCGTGCGCGCAGCGCCTGCAGGGCCGGCGCCAGCCAGCGCTGCTCGAGTTGCTCGAATGTCCGCAGCGGGCCTGCGGCGCCCAGTGTCGGATACAGCACCACGCTTGAACCTTCGGCGGGTCCGCCGATGCGCTCGAAACCATCCGGCAGCGGCGCAATGGGACTACCGCGCAACCGCCACAGTGACTCCATGTAGGCATCCTCGCCGAACAGTCGCGCGTGTTGTGGCAGTGGTCCGGATCGTGACGGTGGCGCGATTGGACGGCGCGCGCCCGAATCCGGCGCGGACTGCGTAGTCGCGCCCCACAGCCACAACCCACTCACCGGCAACTCGCCGCGCGACTGACGTTCCCGGTTGATCCGGTTTTCATGCAGCCACATCTCGATCTCGACCCCGAGGCGCCGCAGTGTGGCGGCCTCAGGTCCCCGGGGCAAACCATCGCGCAGATCCGCGCCGATCGACATCGCCGGATCGGCCGCGCTGGCTGCAAGCGTTGCACCCGACAACAGCAGTTCCCGCTTACCCGTGGCGTGCAACCGCCACGGCGTATCCGCGAACACGCTGCTGAATTCGGCTGCGAGTGCCGACTGCGTTTGCACCGACAGCTCCAGCAGTCCCGCCGGATGGAGTTGCACGCTGTCGAGTCCGGCGAAACAGTGGACCGGCGTTGCCAGCCAATACTGCGTGCCAATGCCGGCAGGCGTCAGATCCAGGTCGGTGGCGACCACACCCGCCGGTGCCGACTCCAGCTGCGCCGCAGCGGCGAAGCGGGTGCGCAAGTGATCGCGCCAGCCCTGCGGCAGCGGTGCGCGGACGGCTCTGCCGAGCAGGGTCTCGAGGGCCGGCAGGCGCGGCAGTAGTGCATCCCGCGCGGGCGCGTTGCCGATGGCAGAAAAATCGCGCAGGACCAGGATGAGCTCGCTCGCCATGGCGTATCGTACAGATCATGCGCCTGGTGCTCGACTCTGATTCCCGCATCAATGTGGTTCGCCGATACGGAAATGGCGAAATCCTCATCGGCGAGCAACTGATCAAGCGCCCCCTGATCATTACGCCCACGCAACTCGTGCTCGACTGGGGCGCGACCTCGCTGACCGAACTCATCGAGGCGCAGCTCGAGCCGTTATTCGCGCTGGCCGCCGATGTGGTGCTGCTCGGCGCGGGGGAAACCCAGATGTTCGCCAGCGCAGCGGTGCGCGCGAGCTTCCGCTCACGCCGGATCGCACTCGAGTGCATGACACTCGGCGCTGCGTGCCGGACCTACAACATCCTGGCAAGCGAACAGCGCAATGTGGTGGCGGGATTATTTCCCTGAGAGGGGATCGCTGAGGAGCGCCGGAGACACTCCGAAAGAAGACACAGGGAGAGAAGATCGTTGCATCACCCGAATTATCCGAAGCTGACAAATTCGAATAATTGTTTCCGCTTCATTATTGTTATCCAACCGTGTTTTTGTTTTTCTTCTTTGGCTCACCATTCGGTCTTCCCCTAATTTTTCGCCCTGTGTCTTCTTTCGGTGAGCCTCCGGCGGAATTCTTGTCGGCGTACGCCGACAAAAGGATGTTGCCGTGAATCTGAGCCGCTGGCAAGTCTGTTAAGACTTTACCTGAGGTTTTCTTTAATTAACAATAGTTATCAATAGATTAAACGAGATTCGTCATCTCATTTCTATGTGGGGCTAACCCAGTCCACCCAGCAGCGGGACGAATGAGACCGCTCCGAGTACGCGCCGCTCGATTCCCTGTTCACGTCGCGTCAACCGCACCAGCTGCTGTTCGCCCTCTGGTCCTACCGGCACGATCAGACGACCGCCGACGGCGAGCTGGGCCGTGAGCGCCTCTGGAATGGTCAGCGGCGCAGCAGCGACCAGCACGCCATCGAACGGTGCCTGCGTACGCCAGCCCAGTGTCCCATCGCCGTGGCGGAAGCGGACGTTTTTGATCTGCAGTTCCGTGCAGCGCTCGCGTGCGCGCTTCTGCAACGCTTCGATGCGTTCAATCGTAAAGATGCGGGTCACCAGCGGCGCGAGCACCGCGGTCTGATAGCCGCAGCCGGTGCCAATTTCGAGCACCTTATGCAGCGGGCCGCCCTCGAGCAGCGCCTCGCTCATGCGCGCGACGATGTAGGGCTGAGAGATGGTTTGTCCAAACCCGATCGGCAGAGCGGTGTCTTCATAGGCACGGCTGGACAAAGCTTCATCGACGAAAATATGTCGCGGCAGGTTGCGGATGCGATCCAGCACGGCAAGATTCGTAATGCCCTGATCGCGCAGTCGCTGTACCAGCCGGTCGCGGGTGCGCGCCGAAGTCATGCCGATGCCGGCAAAGCGCGGATCGCTCATCGCGGATCGCTCAATCGCGCGCCGCCCTTCATAGCGCATCGAGCCAGTGCGCGAGCTCAGGTAATGCCGCATGGCGCGTAAAGTCGATCGACAGCGGCGTCACCGACACGAAGCCATCCGCGACCGCCTTGAAGTCGGTGCCCTGGCCGGCATCGTTGCCCTCGCCTGCCGGACCGATCCAGAACACCGTATTGCCCCTGGGGTCGCGCGCGGGAATGACCGCCTCGGAGCGATGACGGAAACCCAGCCGCGTGCTGCGATAGCCCTCGAGCGCCTCGAACGGCCGGTCCGGGATGTTGACGTTAAGAATCAGCGTCGGATCCAGCGGCCGCTCCTGCAGCGACAGTACCAGCGTTTCGGCCACGCGGGCAGCGGTGTCGAAGCGGCGCGCGCCGCCTGGGGAGGTGCAAAGTGAAAACGCCAGCGCCGGCAGTCCCAGGAAGCGTCCCTCGATGGCAGCCGCCACCGTCCCGGAATAGAGCACATCATCGCCGAGGTTGGCCCCATCGTTGATGCCCGAAGCCACCATGTCGAACTCAATGTCCAGCGCGCCGGTGATCCCTAGATGCACGCAGTCGGTCGGCGTGCCGGCCACGAAGTACACACCGGCCTCGGATCGCATCAGCCGCAGCGGCGCATCGAGGGTGAGCGAGTTGCCGGCGCCGCTGCGATTGCGATCCGGCGCGACTACGGTGACCTCGCCCAGCAGCGAGAGCACCTCGCGCAGCCGCGCGATACCCTCGGCCCGATAGCCGTCATCGTTACTGACAAGTATCTTCACGGGTGATCAGGCAGGTGCGGCTGGCATGGAAGCGCGCCAATATACTTCAATGGCTGGGCGCGGAGGAGCCATGAACGGCGACGAAGAGGATGGCGACGATGCGATCAGCGATTCCGAGCTGTTCCGGCGTGCCATGCGCGACGTGCGCCCGCTCGATTCCGCGCCCCGGGCCTTGCCCCAGGCGCGGCGGCCTCAGGCTAGGGCGCGCTTCGCGCGCGCCGAGCGCGAGGCGGTCCTGGCCGAGAGCCTGCATGCGCCCGGACCGCTGATCGACTCGCAGCCGGGCGATGAGCTCATCTATCGCCGTCCGGGCGTCCCCGAGACCGTGCTGCGCCGACTGCGACGCGGCGATTATCGGGTCGAGGCGGAACTGGACCTGCACGGACTCACCGCTGCTGCCAGCGCCGTGCAGCTTGCGCAATTCCTGCAGTACGCGCGCGACCGGCGCCTCGCCTGCGTACGCATCATTCACGGCAAGGGTTTGCGTTCGGGGCAGCGCGGGCCGGTTCTCAAGCAGACCGTCAATACGCTGCTGCGCCGCGCCGATCCGGTGCTGGCGTTCGCTTCCGCGCGCCCCGCCGCGGGAGGCACCGGCGCCACGCTGGTGCTGCTGCAGCTGGCCGCGAGATCGCAGCGCTAGGGTCGTTCGATCAGCGCGCTCGCCATGGCCGCCAGTCCTTCCTTGCGGCCGAGGAAGCCCAGGTGCTCGGGAGTCGTCGCCTTGATGTTGACGCAGTCGGCGTTCACCTGCAGCAGCCCGGCCACGTTGTCGCGAATCGCCTCGCGCCAGGGCTTAAGCTTGGGTGCCTGTGCCAGCAGCGTCAGATCGGCATTCACAACGCGGTAACCCAGCCGCGTCAGCAGCGTGAGGGCGTGCTGCACGAAGCGGCCGCTGTCGGCGCCGCGCCATTGCGGATCGGTGTCGGGGAAATGCATGCCGATATCGCCGAGCCCCGCGGCACCCAGCAGCGCATCGACCAGCGCGTGCAGCAGCACATCGCCATCGGAATGCGCCACGACGCCCTGCGTGTGCGGCACCCGCACACCGCCCAGCATCACGCCCTCGCCGGGCCCGAAGGCGTGGATATCGAAACCGGATCCGACCTTGAATATCATGACCGCTCCCGGCTCGCGGCCGCCGCACGCGCCTGCAGGATGGCCTGTGCCAGCAGCAGGTCCGAGGTACCGGTCACCTTGATGTTGCTGTCGCGCGCTTCGACCAGCCTGGCTGCAACCCCCTGCCACTCCATGGCCTGCGCCTCATCGGTGGGCGTCCGACCGCAGCTTAGTGCCTGCTCGAGCGCCCCGCGCAGAGGACCGAGATGAAACATCTGCGGCGTCTGGGCCAGCCACAATGACTCGCGCGGGAGCGTCGCTGCGCAACGTGCCGGCTCGCCGGCAGTTCTGGCCTGCGCCTGCTTGACGGTATCGGCCACGGGAACGGCCAGCAGCGCACCCTGCCCTTCCGCGCCCTGCTCCACCAGCCGCGCCAGATCCGCGGCGCTCAGGCAGGGTCGCGCGGCATCGTGCACCAGCACCCAGTCGCCGCCATCCGCTCGTGCGGCCAGCGCCACGAGCCCATTGACCACCGACTGAGCGCGCGTATCGCCGCCGTCGATGAGCTCGAATCGCGCCGGCACCTGCGCCTTAAGCTCCTGGCGTCGCGGCTCGCCGCGCGAGAGCGCAATGGCGCCGCCCTGGCATTGGGGATCATCGATGAAGGGCTGCAGCGCCATCTCCAGCACCGAGCGTTCGTGCAGCGCGGCGAACTGCTTGGGACCGCCGAAACGCCGGCCAGCCCCGGCCGCGGGCATTACCAGCCAGTAGCGCATCGGGGCATCGGGCAAGGTCAGTGAGCCGCGGCGGTCCGCTGCGGCGGCGCTGCGGGCACTGCAGGCACGGCAGGCGCGCGCGAGGGCGCGCCCCCTAAGGGCTTGGGCGGCACCACCTGGTAGAAGGTCTCGTTGCCGGCGACCATGCCAAGATCGCTGCGTGCCCGCTCCTCGAGTGCCGCATAACCCTGTTTCAGATCGCGCACTTCGGCACCGAGCTGGCGATTGCGTTCCAGCAGGCGCGTGTTCTCCGATTGCTGCACGGCCACGGCCGAGCGCAACCGCCACACCTCGCGCACGCCATCGCCAGACAGCCACAGCCGGTACTGCAGCACCAACAGCGCGGCGAACAGCGATACGGCGAGCCACTTCATGGGGACGCTAGGGTACCACCGACGGAAACGCATCGCGCCCCGCATAACGCGGCGCACCGCCGAGTATCTCCTCGATGCGCAGCAGCTGGTTGTACTTGGCGATGCGATCGGTTCGCGACATCGAGCCGGTCTTGATCTGCGTCGCGGCAGTGGCCACCGCGATATCGGCGATGGTCGTATCCTCGGTCTCGCCCGAGCGGTGCGAGATGATCGAGGCATAGTTGGCCTTCTCGGCCATCGAGATGGCGGCCAGTGTTTCGGTCAGCGTGCCGATCTGGTTGGGCTTGATGAGAATGGCGTTGGCCACGCCCTTGGAGATGCCTTCGGCCAGGATGCGCGTATTGGTGACGAACAGATCATCCCCCACGATCTGTACCTTGCGTCCGAGCGCCTGCGTGAGCAGCGCCCATCCGGCCCAGTCGCCCTCGCTCATGCCATCCTCGACGCTGATGATCGGATAGCGCGCCACCAGATCGGCCAGGTACTGCGTGAACTCGGCCGGCGTAAAGCTGCGATGCTCGCCCTCGAGCTCGTATTTGCCGTTGCGGAAGAGTTCGGAACTGGCGACGTCGAGGCCCAGATACACATCGCGCCCCGGCTTGTAGCCTGCAGTCTCGATGGCCTCCAGAATCGTTGCGAGCGCCGCCTCGTTCGAGGGTAGATCCGGCGCGAAGCCGCCCTCATCCCCCACCGCCGTGCTCATGCCCCTGGAGCTCAGGATCTTCTTGAGCGTGTGGAAGATCTCGGCGCCGTATCGCAACGCCTCGCGCAGGGAAGGCGCCCCAACCGGCACGATCATGAACTCCTGAATGTCCAGGCTGTTGTTGGCGTGCGCGCCGCCGTTGATGATGTTCATCTGCGGCACCGGCATGACCGGTTCGCGCGTTCCGGCCAGATGCTTGAAAAGCGGCAGCCCGGCGTCGAGCGCCGCCGCATGCGCGTTGGCAAGCGAGACCGCCAGCAGCGCATTGGCGCCGAGCCGGCCCTTGGTCTCGGTGCCGTCGAGCTCGATCATGCGGGTATCGATGCCCGCCTGGTCGATCGATTCCTTGCCGATCAGAACCTCGCGCAGCAGCGTGTTGACGTTGTCCACCGCGCGCAGGACGCCCTTGCCGCCGTAGCGCCTGGTATCGCCATCGCGCAACTCGACCGCTTCGCGGGTGCCGGTCGATGCGCCCGATGGCACGGCCGCGCGACCGTGCGTGCCTGTGCTGAGGATGACATCGGCCTCGATGGTCGGGTTGCCGCGCGAATCGATGATTTCGCGTGCGCGGATATCGGCTATCTGGCTCATAACAATGCTTCCTCGAACGGACGTGATTTGCTGATCGAATCGAGCTGCTGCAGCGTGCTGAGCAGGCTCGCCATGCGGTCGAGCGGCCACGCATTCGGACCGTCCGACAGGGCTTCCTGCGGGCGCGGATGCGTCTCCATGAAGATGCCCGCGATCCCGGCCGCGACCGCCGCGCGGGCCAGCACTGGCACGAACTCGCGCTGGCCGCCCGAGGCGTTGCCCTGCGCGCCGGGCAGCTGCACAGAATGAGTGGCATCGAAAATCACCGGGCAGCCGGTGGCCCGCATGACCGAGAGCGCTCGCATGTCGGTGATCAGATTGTTGTAGCCGAAGCTGAAGCCGCGCTCGCACACCATGATCTGTGAGTTGCCGGTCGAGCGCGCCTTGTCGACCACGTTCTGCATTTCCCAGGGCGAGAGGAACTGGCCCTTCTTGATGTTCACGGGCCGCCCCGCCGCGGCGACGCGCACGATGAAATTGGTCTGGCGGCACAGGAACGCCGGGGTCTGCAATACATCGACCACGGCCGCGACCTCTTCGATGGGCGTGTCCTCGTGCACATCGGTCAACACCGGCAGCTGGAACAGCCGCTGCACCGACTGCAGCGCCGCAAGACCGGCATCCAGCCCGTGTCCGCGAAAGCTCGAACGCGAGGAACGGTTCGCCTTGTCGAAGGAGGCCTTGAAGATGAGCGGCATCGAGATCGCGCTGGTGATCTCCCTGAGGCGGCCGGCCACTTCCTGTACCAGCGTCTCGGACTCGACCACGCACGGCCCCGCGATCAGGAACAGCGGCCGGTCGAGTCCCGCCTCGAAGCCGGTCAGTTTCATGCGCCGGCCGCGGCCGGCAGTTGCGAGGCGCGATACGCACGCGCAGCGCGAACGAATCCCGTGAACAGCGGATGACCGTCCCGCGGCGTCGAGGTGAACTCGGGGTGGAACTGGGTGGCCACGAACCAGGGATGGTTCGGCAGCTCGATGATCTCGACCAGGCCGTCCTGCGAGAAGCCCGAGAAACGCAGACCCGCGCGCGTGTAGGCATCCAGATAATTGTTGTTGAACTCGTAGCGGTGCCGGTGGCGTTCCGCGATCAGATCGCGGCCGTAGAGTTCGCGTGCGAGCGTGCCGGCCTGGAGCTGCACGTCCTGGGCACCCAGGCGCATGGTGCCTCCCAGTTCCGAGCCTTCGTCCCGCGTTTGCGCACCGCGCGCCTGGTCCTGCCACTCGGTGATCAGCGCGATGACGCGGTTGGCCGTGGCACGGTTGAATTCGGTGCTGTGGGCATCGGCGAGCTTGAGCACGTGGCGGCCGTACTCCACGATCGCGAGCTGCATCCCCAGGCAGATGCCCAGATACGGTATACCGTGCTCGCGCGCGTAGCGCACAGCCTGAATCTTGCCCTCGATGCCGCGCTCGCCGAAACCGCCGGGCACCAGTATCGCATCCATGCCGGCCAGCCGATCGGTACCGTCGGCCTCGATGTCGGTCGACTCGATGTAATGCAGCTTCACGCGCGTACGCGTCTTGAGGCCGCCGTGCATCAGCGCCTCGTTGAGCGAGATGTAGGAATCGCGGATCTGCACGTATTTGCCGACCATCGCGATGTCGATCTGGCCGTCGGGATTGGTCTTGGCGCTGGCCACCTGGCGCCATGCGGCCAGATCGGCCGCCGGGACATCCAGGCGCAGTTTATCGACCACGATGTCATCCAGTCCCTGATCGTGCAGCAGCAACGGGATCTTGTAGATATCGTCGGCGTCGACCGCGGAGATGACCGCACGTTCCTCGACGTTGGTGAACAGCGCGATCTTGCGCCGCTGTTCGTCCGGCAGCATGTCACGGCCGCGACACAGCAGGATATCGGGCTGAATGCCGATGGAGCGCAGTTCCTTGACCGAATGCTGCGTCGGCTTGGTCTTGATTTCGCCCGAGCCTCCCACGATCGGCACCAGCGTCAGGTGCATGTAGATCGCCTGCGTGCGCCCGAGTTCGACCCCGAGCTGCCGGATGGCTTCCAGGAACGGCAGTGATTCGATGTCGCCCACGGTGCCGCCGATTTCCACCATGCACACATCGGCATTGTCGGCGCCGAGCATGATGCTGCGCTTGATCTCATCGGTGATATGAGGAATGACCTGCACGGTGGCGCCCAGATAGTCGCCGCGCCGTTCCTTGGCGATTACGCGCTCATAGATGCGGCCGGTCGTGAAATTGCTGTGTCGCCCGGTGGTCGTGCGGACGAAGCGCTCGTAATGGCCCAGATCCAGATCGGTCTCGGTGCCATCGGCCGTGACGAACACCTCGCCGTGCTGAAACGGGCTCATCGTGCCCGGATCGACGTTGATGTAGGGATCGAGCTTGACCATCGCAACGCGCAATCCGCGCGCTTCGAGGATGGCGCCCAGAGAGGCGGCTGCGATGCCCTTCCCCAATGAGGAAACGACGCCGCCGGTGACGAATACAAATCGGGCCATGAGGGGACCGCCGCCTTGCGCAGGACTTGAGTGACGACGGGCAGTCAGGGTAGCAAATCGCTCGCGTCGCCTCAATCGAAACGGTGTCGCCAGCGCAGACGTCCTCGCGGGCCGGCGGCGAGCTCGGGCGCGCGGTAGGCCTCCGCCAGCCAGAAATCGGCCACGGCGATGATCCGCGAGCGGCTACGCAGCAGTGGTACGGCGCTGCGCTGCCAGGGCGCAATATCATGCGCTTGCAGCAGGTCCTTGAGCGGCATGCGCCCGTGAGCGCGCCAAAGCCGCTCGCCGCCGCGGCGGAAGTCCACTCGCAGCGGACAGGGCAGCCGCGCCAGGTCCACATCGCCATGACGGTCGGCGATCAGTCCCATTGCTGCGCCGTCCCCGAGCGCAAGCCATGCGTGGCGCCGCCAGTCCCATTGCCGCGTCGAGGGCGCCGCCGCCGATTCCTGCGCGGTCAGCGCGAACAGCCGGTCGCCATGACGGCGCAGTTCGCCGCCGCGCCACTGCACGCGCGGCGTCGCATCGGGCCGGGCCTCGAGCAAGGGACCCGCGATCTCGCTCAGGCGGCGATGATCGGGGAGGGCAATACCGCGCGCGGCAATCCAGTAGAGCAGCAGATTGCGGCGTGCCGGCGGGTCGAGCGCGCGCAGCGCACTCACCCGCAGCGTCGCTCCATCAGCGGCCTGTGCGGCCAGGTGCCGCGCCACCCGCGTCAGCTGCTGCTGCGCCTCGGCGACATGCGAGGCGCTGCGACTTGCGGTCGCCGCCAGTGCCGGCCAGCGGTCGCGCAGCAGCGGCAGCACACGCAGGCGCAGATAATTGCGATCGAAGCGCTCATCGAGATTCGTCAGATCCTCGGTCCAGCTGAGCTTCCGGGCCTGCGCGAACTGCGCCAGCGCCGCACGCGAGACCGGCAGCAACGGCCGCAGCAGCACGCCGCGCGCGAGGTTGCTGCGCGCGCTCATGGCCGAAAGTCCGCGCAGGCCGCCGCCGCGGCTGAGTGCCAGCAGCACCGTCTCGAGCTGATCGTCCTGGGTGTGCGCCGTGATCAGCTGCTCCTTCGCCGTGAGCGCGGCAGTGAGCGCCGCGTACCGCGCCTCGCGCGCCAGCGCCTCGAGCGACTCGCCGGCGCCGCGCCGGATGCGCACGCGCAGCACTTCGCAGGCGATGCCGAGTCGGCGCGCCTGCGCGCGCGCCGCCTGAGCCCAGTGCACCGAATCGGCATGCAGGCCGTGATCGACGTGCAGCGCCCGCAGGTGGAACCCACCGCGTTCGCGCAGCGATGCCAGTGCCGTCAGCAATACGGTGGAATCCAGGCCGCCTGAGTAGGCGATGCAGAAGCGCGCGCCGCGCAGCGGCCCCGACAGCGCACGCAGTTGCGCGCGCAGCCACGCTGGCGTAAATCGCGGTCGGGAGGCCGGCGCCCTCCCGCCGCGTTGCTTCAAGGAGCGCCCTCGCTGTAGACGCCGAAGGAAGAGATGCGCGTCTGGCGCTGCTCGAGCAGCAGGTCCACGGGCATCCCGGTGAGCTCACGCAGGTGGCGAACGATGGCGCTGCGAAGCGTCGCGCTGATGGCGACCGGATCGCGATGTGCGCCGCCGAGCGGCTCGGCCAGCACCTCGTCCACGAGACCGAGCGCATTGAGCCGCTCCGCGGTCAGATTGAGCGCTTCGGCCGCAACTTCCTTCTTATCGGCGCTCTTCCAGAGAATCGAGGCACAGCCCTCCGGCGAAATCACTGAATAGGTGCCGAATTGCATCATCAGCAGCCGGTCGCAGACCCCGATAGCGAGCGCGCCGCCCGAGCCACCCTCGCCGATGACGATCGACACGATCGGCACCTTGAGCGAGGCCATCTCGATGAGATTACGGGCGATCGCCTCGCTCTGTCCGCGCTCCTCGGAACCGACACCGGGATACGCTCCCGGCGTATCGATGAGCGTAATCAGGGGCATGCCAAAGCGCTCGGCCATCTTCATGAGTCGCAGCGACTTGCGATAGCCCTCGGGCTTGGGCATGCCGTAGTTGCGCCGCACGCGCTCCTTGGTGTCGCGACCCTTCTGGTGGCCGATCACCATGACCGGATGGCCATCGAGACGCGCCGGACCACCCACGATCGCCATGTCGTCGGCATACATCCGATCGCCGTGAAGTTCATGGAAGTCGGTAAATACCGAGGCGACGTAGTCGAGCGTATAGGGCCGCTGCGGGTGACGCGCCAGCTGCGTGATCTGCCAGGGCGTCAGGCTTGAAAAGATCGATCGCGTGAGCGCTCGGCTCTTGGCGCGCAGGCGCGCGATCTCGTCACCGATATTGACCTCCGAGTCGGAGGTTACGTGTCCGAGCTCTTCGATCTTGGCTTCAAGTTCGGCGATCGGTTGCTCAAAATCGAGAAAGCTAACGGCCATCGGCGCAGTAGCCTACGAGCCCCGGCCGCGGATCGCAACTCAGGAGCCGACCGCTTCGCTGGCGGCCGCTTCGGCCGCATATCGCAATTGCACCGTGTCGGGGCCCAGCAGACCTTCGAGCTGCTCGAGCAGATCCCGGGTCGGCCTCACCTTCCATTCCGGGCCAAACAGCAGGGTGCCGCTGGCAGCCGGGCAGCGATAGCGCAGCATCACCGAGCACTGGCCGCCCCGGTGAGCGGCCAGCAGCGCCTGCAGCCGCTCCAGCAACCGCACCGCCGGGGCAGGTGGCCAGCACAGCAGCAGCGTGCGCGCGAGCCGCTCGCGGACCGCTTCCAGGGCCGTAATCTGCTTGGCCGCCAGCCGCCAGGCATCGCTGAATTCGTCGAACCGCAAGCCACCCTCGACCTGCACCAGCGCGTCCTTGACGATGAGGTCCCGATAGCGCTGGTAGACCTCCTCGAACATCGTCACTTCCATGCGGCCGCTGCGATCGTCGAGCATGAAGCTCACGCGCGGGCCACGGCGCCGGACCTCGAGAATCAGCCCCGCCAGCGTGACGCTGCGCGCGTCCATGTAGGCACGCGCCGGGTCGATCGGCCCGGCGGGTCGCTCGAGCGCAAATTCCGCAATCCGTCCCGAGGCGAAACTGCGCAGATCCTGCTCGTAGGGCGCGATCGGATGGCCGGTCAGGTACAGGCCGAGCGTTTCTCGCTCGCCGGCCAGTCGCTGCGTTGCGCTCCACTCGGGGGCCGGCCTGACCGCCTCCGGAGACGGCATGGGCGTTACTGCCAACCCGAAGATGTCGACCTGGCCGGTCGCATCGCTGCGTGCGCTCTGCTCGCCCGAACGCAGTGCTTCATCGAGCCCGGCCATGAGCTGGGCGCGATTGGAATCGAAGCCATCGAGCGAGCCTGAGCGAATCAAGGCCTCGAACACGCGGCGATTCACGCGCGACAAATCCACGCGCTGGCACAGGTCCGTGAGGCCGCGGTAGCGGCCCCGGGCGTCGCGCTCCTCGACCATCGCATCCACGGCCGATCGACCCACACCCTTGATGGCGCCGAGGCCGTAACGGATGGTGCGCTCATCGGCCATCGCGAATGCGTAGCTGGAACTGTTGATGTCGGGCGGCCTGACGGTGAGGCCGATATGCCCGCACTCATCGATCAGCGTCACGACCTTGTCGGTGTGATCCATGTCGGCCGACAGTACCGCGGCCATGAAAGCCGCCGGATAGTGCGCCTTCAGGAAAGCGGTCTGGTAGGAGAGCAGCGCGTAGGCCGCCGAGTGCGATTTGTTGAAGCCGTAACCGGCGAATTTCTCCATGAGGTCGAAGATGTGCGCGGCCAGGCGCTCATCGACGCGGCGTGCGCGCGCGCCATCGACGAACACCGAACGCTGCTTTGCCATCTCCTCGGGCTTCTTCTTCCCCATCGCCCGGCGCAGCAGATCGGCGCCGCCGAGCGTGTAGCCGGCCAGGATCTGCGCGATCTGCATGACCTGCTCCTGGTACAGGATCACGCCGTAGGTCGGCGCGAGCACGCTCTTGAGGTCCGGGTGCAGATAGTCGATCGCCGCGCTGTTGCGGCCGTGCTTGCGATTGATGAAATCATCCACCATGCCCGATTGCAGCGGACCGGGGCGGAACAGCGCCACCAGCGCGATGATGTCCTCGAAGCAGTCCGGCTGCAGGCGCCGGACCAGGTCCTTCATGCCGCGCGACTCGAGCTGGAACACCGCCGTAGTCGCACAGGATTTGAGCAGCGTGAAGGTTGCCGCATCGTCCATCGGCAAGGTGCCAAGCTCGAGCGCGGGCTCCCCGGCCTGCGCGCGCCCGGCATTCACCGTCGCCATGGCCCAGTCGAGAATCGTGAGCGTGCGCAGTCCCAGGAAGTCGAACTTGACCAGGCCCGCGGCCTCGACATCGTCCTTGTCGAACTGCGTGATGACATTGCCGCCGCCGGGCTCGCAATAGAGCGGCGTGAAGTCGGTGAGCACCGAGGGGGCGATCACGACCCCGCCGGCATGCTTGCCCGCATTACGCGTCAGGCCCTCGAGCGCCTTGGCGAGATCCAGCAGGTTGCGGACTTCCTCATCCTCGCGGTGCAGGCGCTTGAGTTCCGGCTCCTTGGCGATCGCATCATCGAGTGTGATGCCCAGTTCGAAGGGAATCAGTTTCGCGATACGATCGACCATGCCGTAGGGATGGCCGAGCACGCGGCCGACATCGCGCACGACGGCTTTGGCGGCCATGGTGCCGTAGGTGATGATCTGCGAAACGCGATCCTGGCCGTACTTGGCGGCGACGTATTCGATGACCCGATCGCGTCCCTCCATGCAGAAATCGACGTCGAAATCCGGCATCGAAACGCGTTCCGGATTCAGGAAGCGCTCGAACAGCAGGTCGTAGCGCAGCGGCTCGATGTCGGTTATGCGCAGCGCGTACGCCACCAGCGAGCCGGCGCCCGAACCGCGGCCCGGACCGACCGGCACCCCGTTCTCGCGCGCCCAGCGGATGAAATCCGCCACGATCAGGAAATAACCGGCAAAGCCCATCTGGCAGATGACATCGAGCTCGGCCGCCAGCCGTGCGCGATAGCGCGCCGCCGCGTCAGCGTCCTGGTCGAGCCCGAGGCTCACCAGGCGCGTGCCCAGGCCGCGCTCGGTTTCGCTGCGCAGAAACCCGGTGGGCGTCGTGCCGGCAGGCACCGGATAGTCCGGCAGCCGCGCCTGGCCCAGTGTCAGGCGCAGGCTGCAGCGACGTGCGATTTCAACGCTATTGGCAAGCGCCTCGGGCAGATCCGCGAACACAGCGGCCATCTCTGCCTGCGGCCGCAGATACTGCAGTCGCTCATAGCGGCGGCGCCTCGAGGGATCCGCCAGTTGCGAGCCGTCCTGGATGCACACGCGCGCCTCGTGCGAATCGAAATCATCGGCGCTGAGAAAGCGCACATCGTTGGTCGCGACGACCGGCACGCCGCGCCGCGCCGCCAGGTACACCGCGGCCTCCAGGTACTGCTGCTCGTCCGGCCTGCCTACGCGCTGCAGCTCGATGTAGTAGCGATCCTCGAACAGCTCGAGCCAATAATCGAGCAGCAGTTGGGATGCGAGTTCGCGCTGGCGCAGCAGCGAGCGGCCCACATCGCCCTCGGTGGCGCCGGAGAGCGCAATCAGGCCGCCGGTGTTCTCGCGCGCGAACCAGCGTCGGTGCACCAGCGGTACCCCGTTGCTGGCCTGTCCTTCCAGATATGCGCGGCTCACGAGCCGTGCGAGGTTACGGTACCCTTCGGCGTCCTGGCACAGCAGCGTCAGACGCGAGGCGCCCTGCTTCTCCTCTGCCTCGTGCAACAGCAAGTCGACGCCGATGATGGGCTGCACGCCGCGCGCGAGCGCGGCGCCGTAGAACTTGACCATGGCGAACAGGTTGCACTGGTCGGTGACAGCGACCGCCGGCATGTCCGCGACGGCCACGGCCTCGACCAGTTCGGGCACGCGCACCACGCTGTCGATGAGCGAGTACTCGGTGTGCAGCCGCAAGTGCACGAACTGCGCCGTCATCGGAAGCCCCATGCCCTCAATCGAACTCGATCGGGGCGAGAGAGTCGCAGAGCAGCGGGCCCGTAGGCAAGCCTTCCACCAGCCAGCTGCGCAACGGATTGAAACTGCGCCGATGAATGGGTGACGGCCCCAGTCGGGCGAGAGCTACCAGGTGCGCCTGCGTGCCGTAGCCGAAGTGAGCGCCCAGGCCATAGCCCGGATAGTCACCGTCGAGCCGGCGCATGAGCGCGTCCCGGTGGGTTTTCGCGATAATCGAGGCGGCGCTGATGCAGGGCACGAGCGCATCGCCGCGGATGATCGTTTTGACTTCACAATCTCCAAAGCAATCATGTAATTGCGGCGCACAGTTACCGTCAATCATGATTTGCGTGGGGCGCAGGTTCAATGCCAGCAACGCCCACTTCATGGCCAGCAGCGTGGCCTGCAGGATATTGAAAAGGTCGATCTCGTGATGATCGGCCTCGGCAATCGCCACCGCCAGCGCGCGCTCGTGGATGCGTTGCGCCAGCTGCGTGCGCCGCTGCGGATCGAGTTGCTTGGAATCGCGCAGCCCGCGAATCGGCCGCCTCGGATCCAGGATCACTGCTGCGGCTACCACCGGGCCGGCGAGTGGACCGCGTCCGGCTTCATCGACTCCCGCGACCAATCCGTTCAACGTCCGCTGCCCTCCACTCTCTGGCGCGCGCATTGAATCACAGCTTCCGCCGCCAGTGCTGCCCCTTGCTGTCGCAATGATGCGTGAATGGCCGCAAACCGCCCAAGCAGGTACTCGCGTCGCGGCGCATCCTCGAGCAGGCCTGCGAGCGCCTCGGCCATGGGCTCAGGCAGCACGTCTTCCTGCAGAAACTCCGGCACCAGCTTTTCCCCGGCCAGCCAGTTCGGCAACGCGAAATACGGCACGCGCACCAGGCGCAGGGCGCGCACCAGCATTGCCGTCACGGCGGCGAACCGATAGGCGACCACCATCGGACAGCGACACAGCAGCGCCTCGAGTGTCGCCGTACCTGAGGCCACGAGCGCGACATCGGCGGCCATCAGCGCGGTACGCGCCTGGCCATCGAGCAGGTGCAGCGCCGGCGCCTGCGGCATCGAGGAGCGCTTGCGCTCGAATGCCTTCCGGGCCGCCGGCGTGGCCATCGGCGCCACCACGGCAAGTCCGGGATGCCGCGCCGCGAGCAATCCCGCCGCTCGCAGGAATGGCGGCGCCAGTCGCTCGACCTCACCGACGCGGCTCCCGGGCAGCAATGCCAATACCGTCGCGGCTGCGTCAATTCCGAGTTCGGCGCGCGCAGCGGCGCGGTCCGGCCGCATCGGAATCTGATCGGCCAGCGGGTGACCGACGAATTGCGCGGCCACGGCATGCTCGCGGTAGAAGGCAGGCTCGAAGGGAAGCAGGCAGAGCACCAGGTCGAAGGCGCGTCCGATCGTGCGCACGCGCCCGCCGCGCCATGCCCATACCTGTGGACTGACATACTGCACCGTCGCCAGGCCGTGGGCCTTCAACCGCCGCGCCAGTCCGAGATTGAACTGCTGGTAGTCGATGCCGACGAATACATCGGGCGCACGCGCCACGATCTCGCGCACCAGTCGCGAGCGCAGCCGCAGCAGTCGCGGCAGGTGCGGCAGCACCTCGGTGAGCCCCATGACCGCAAGCTCGTGCGCATCGGCGATGGCCTCGCAGCCCGCCGCCCGCATCTTCGAGCCGGCCACTCCGATAACCTCGAGGTCCGGTACGCGTGCGCGCAGCGCCTCGATGAGCGCGGCGCCGAGGGCATCGCCGGAGCTCTCCCCGGCGACCATAGCGACGCGCAACCCGCTCATTATCGGATCAGACTGCGTTCCGAAGCGGCGATGAATTCGACCAGCGGTTTGAGCTCGGGCTGCGTCGGCACCAGCGCCGAGAGCTGCTCCACCGCGGCGCTAAGCGGCTGATCGCTGCGATAGAGGATGCGATAGGCGTTGCGCAGATTGCGAATCTGCTCGGGCGCAAAGCCGCGCCGTTTGAGACCTTCGCTATTGATTGAATGCGGTACGGCCGGCTGGCCCACGGCCATGATGTAGGGCGGCACATCGCGCGTAACGCCCGACAGCGCGGCCGTAAAGGCGTGCGCGCCGATCTTGCAGAACTGGTGCACGCCGGTGTAGCCGCTGAGTATCACCCAGTCGCCCAGATCCACGTGCCCGGCCAGTCCCGCATAGTTGACCATGACGATGTTGTTGCCGAGCGTGCAGTCGTGCGCGACGTGGGTATATGCCATGAAAAGATTATCGTTGCCGATGCGCGTAAGCCCTTGCTCGGGGGTTGCCCCGCGGTTGATGGTGCAGAACTCGCGAAACACGTTGCGGTCGCCGATCTGCAGGCGCGTGGGCCCCCCGCCATATTTCTTGTCCTGCGGATTGGCGCCGATGGAGGCGAACTGATAGATCCTGTTATCTGCACCGATGCTGGTCTGGCCGTTGATGACCACGTGGGGTCCAATCCAGCTGCGCGGCCCGATCTCCACCTGAGCGCCGATCACCGTGAACGGCCCGACCTCGGCATCCGGGCTGATGCGCGCGTCCGGGGAGACGATCGCGCTCGGATGAATCACGGCTGCTCTCCGAGCGGCTGCGGAGCTATATCGCGCTTCAGGTCCGGCGCAATCATGATGTGGGCATTGGCAACTGCCTGGCCGGCCACCTCAGCCGAGGTCGCGCAGCGCCAGATGCCCTTGACGTTACGCTCGAAGGTCGCCTGCAGGATCAGCTGGTCGCCGGGCTCGACCGGCTTGCGAAAGCGCGCCTTGTCGATCCCGACGAAGTAGAACCGCGTGGTGTCGTCCGGCAGTTCATCGGCCGAGAGAAAGGCCAGCAGGCCTGCGACCTGTGCCAGCGCCTCGATGATGATGACACCCGGCATGATCGGCCGGTGCGGGAAATGCCCCGTGAAATAGGGCTCGTTGTAGGTGACATTTTTGAGCGCGCGGATGGTCTGTCCACGGACACAGGAGAGCACGCGATCCACCAGCAGGAACGGATAGCGGTGAGGCAGACGCAGCATGATGCCGTTGATGTCGAGCACAGTCGGTTCAGTCATCGTCCCCATCCTGTTGATGTTCGCCGTCGGAATTGGGTGCGGCATCCGTGCCGGCTGTGCCGGGCTTCGCGTCGCGGTCTGCCAGCAATTTCAGCCGCGCCACGATGCGCCGCCATCGCCGTGAGGTCTCGATGGGGATACCGCTCGAATAGACACCGGGCTTGCTGATCGATCCGGAGACCATGGCCATCCCGGTGATCACGACGTCATCACAGATCGTGATGTGCCCGGCGAAGCCGCACTGGCCGCCGATCATGCAGCGCGCGCCGATGCGCGTACTGCCGGAGATGCCGGTGCAGGCGGCAATGGCCGTGTGCGCGCCGATCTGGACGTTATGTCCCAGCTGGATCTGGTTGTCGAGTTTGACGCCCTCGGCGATCACGGTATCCTCGATGGCACCGCGGTCGATGGTGGTATTGGCGCCGATTTCCACATCATCGGCAACACGTACGGTGCCGATCTGCGGCACCTTGAGCCAGCGCGCGCCCTCGCGCGCATAGCCGAAACCGTCGGCGCCGAGCACGGCACCCGGGTGAATCAGCACTCGATCGCCGAGCTGCACGCGCTCCCCCAGGGTCACGCGCGCCACCAGGCGGCAGTCGGCGCCTAGTCGCACATCGGGGCCGAGCAGGCTGGCCGGGCCCACGAGGCTGCGCGGACCGATGAGGACTCCCGGGCCGATCACGGTGTGCGCCCCGACTTCCGCGCTCGGATCGATGCTGGCCAGCGGGTCGACCACGGCTGTGGGGTGTATCCCGGGATGCAGCGGCGCCTCGGGATGCAGCACGCAGGCAATACGCGCGAACAGCGCATGTGGATTGGCACTGATCAGGACCGGCACGGGCGAGCCGGCCGCACTGCGCGCATCGAGCACCACGGCAGAGGCGCGGGTCTGCGCCAGCTGCGGCGCGAGTTTGGGATTAGCCAGGAAACTCAAGCTGCCGGGTCCGGCGGAGCCAAGCGATGCCACGGAGTCGACGCGCACGTCGGGATCGCCGCGCAGCTCGCAGCCGAAGCGCACCGCGAGTTCTCCGAGCGCCACGCTCATCGTGTTCGTGCGCGCCGCGGGACGGTCGCCGGCAGTCCGGCGCTACTTGCCCTTGGGCGGCGTGGCGGGCTTCGGAGCGGCTCCGGCCCCGCTCGAACCGCCCGCGGCCGGAGCGCGCACGCCGTGCGCCTGGATGGCCGCGAGGACCTGGGGGGTGATATCGAGCGCCGGGCCGGCGAAGATGACGCCGTCAGCCAGCACGAGGTCGAACTTTTCACCCTGCGCATAGGCCTGTACTTCCTCTACCAGCGCCTTTTGCAGCTTGGAGAGTTCCTCGTTCTGGCGCGCGTTGAAATCGTCCTGGTATTCCTGGACCTTCTGCTGCAGCTCACGATTGCCGTCACGCAGATCCTTCTCGATCCTGGTGCGCTGCTCGAGCGTCATCGTGGCGCCATCCTTCTGCAGCGACTCCTCTTTTGCCTTGAGCGCGGCCTGCTGCGTCTGCAATTCCTTCTGCTTGCCGGCGAATTCGCCGCGTAGCGCATCCTGCGCCACCTTGGCCTGCGGCGATTCCTGCATGAGCCGCGCGTACTGCACCACGCCGATCTTCAGATCGGCCCATGCCGGTGTTGCGGCGGCGCACATAACCACTACTGCTGACACCACGACGCTGCGCAAACGAGGACTCATGCCTGCTCCTGCCAAAAGTTAGAACGACTGTCCGACCGAGAACTGAAAGCCCTCGGTGCTATCTGGAAATGTAACGCCGTTGCTTCGCTGTGCATTGAGTGCAATGCCATAGCTGAAGCGGAATATGCCCAGCGACGGCGCCAGCCACTGCACCGAAAGACCGGTTGAATCCCGCAGCGCATGATAGCTGAAATTGTAACTAATGGGAGTCTGGAGGTCCTCGCCCACGAATTTGGTGCCATCGTTGGAGAACACATTGCCCTTGTCGTAGAAAACGCTGACGCGGGCGCTGGTCTGCCATTTCTCGGGCACCGGCAGCAGCAGCTCGGTGCGCGACACCACCAGCATGTTGCCGCCATAGGGATTGCCGTTGGTATCCACCGGGCCAAGCGTGTCTTCGGTGTAGCCGCGGATCGTGTCCGGACCGCCGGCGTAGAAGCGCTTATAGGGCGGCAGACCCGTGGTTCCACCGATCCCTTTGCCATAAGCGAGCTGAATCACCTCGGAAAGGATGAACTTGCGCCAGATCGGCAGGTAGCCGGAAAACTGGTAGCTGGTGAGGAAGTAACGCACGCTGGCGCCGGGCGGCACATAGGTAAAACTCAGTGCGCTGCGCAATCCGCGATCGGCAAACAGCGCGCGGTTGCGCGAGTCGTACTGCCAGCCCGCGGTCAGCTCCACGGTCGTGAAGCGCGTGCCCACCAGCGCCGTGCTGCTGGTGATCGTCGTGCCGTCAGGCTCGATGAAAGTCGACACCGACTCGCTGGTGTAGGGGTGGCCGTTCTTCTGCACCCAATCAACGGCCTGCTGCGCGCTGCTCGCCGCAAAGGTCAGCAGGTCGTTGCGTTGCAACGAGACCCCGGCGCTGATGCCCTGGAACTCGGTGATCGGATAGCCGTAAGTCAGGCCGAGCGCGATGTTCTTGGAACTGAACGCTGAGGACTCCGACACGAACTGCGTCGAATCGCGGTAGCTCAGGGAGATCGTGCGCGACAGCCCATCGACGCTGCGATATGGGTCGGTCTGGCTGAAGCTGTAGATTTTGTTGTATGCGCCCGAGTCGACGTTCAGCGCCACGAAGTCGCCGCCGCCAAAGAAGTTGCTGTCGCTTAAGTTTGCGTTGAGCACCAGCTTCTGCGCCGCCGAATAACCGATACCGCCGCCGATGGTCGCGCTCGGCCGTTCCTTGACCGCGAAATTCACGTCCACGAGGTCCGGCGAGCCGGGCACCTGATCGGTGGTCATATCCACGCTCTCGACAAAGGCCAGGCGCTGCAGGCGCTGCTTGGATCGCTCCAGCGAGACATTGGAAAGCCAGGCGCCCTCGAGCTGGCGCAGCTCGCGCCGCAGGCTCTCGTCGTCGCTGCGGGTGGTGCCCGTGAAATTGATGTGGCGTACGTACACGCGGCTGCCCGGATCGACGAACAGCGTCATATTGACGATCTTCTTCGCTTCGTCCATCTGCGGCACCGGCTCGACCTTGGCGAAGTAGAAACCTTCGGCGCCGAGCCGGTTCTTGATGGCTTCCTGCGAGGCGCTGATGTACTTCTGCGAGTAGATCTGCCCCGGCGCAATGAACAGCAGCCGCCGGAGTTCGGCTTCGGGCGCGATCAGATTGCCTGCGAGCTTGATCTCTCCGAGCTTGTAGACAGCGCCCTCGGTGATGTTCGCGGTGATGAAGATATCGCTCTTGTCCGGCGCGATCGCTACCTGTACCGAGTCGATATGAAAATTCGCATAGCCGCGATCCTGGTAGAAGGTCGAAATCTTCTCCAGATCCCCTTGCAGCGTCTCGCGTGCGTAGCGATCGCTCTGCTTGTACCAGGACTGCCAGTTCGGCGTTTGCAGCGACAGCGTCTCGAGGATGGCTTTGTCTTTGAACACCGTATTGCCAACGATATTGATCTGCCGGATCTTCGCGCGGCTGCCTTCCTTGATATCGATGTTCACGCGCACGCGGTTGTCGGGCAGGTTCTCGACCTTTTTGTCGATCTTCACCGCGTACTTGCCGCGGCTGTAGTACTGATCGGTCAGGTATTGCGTCACTTCATCGAGGGTCGAGCGATCGAAGGTCTTGCCCGCCGCCAACCCGACGTTGCGCAGCGACTTCTGCAGATCCTCGGTCTTGATGTCCTTGTTGCCTTTGATGTCGACGCTTTCGAGCGAGGGGCGCTCGGCCACCGCCACGATCAGCACGTTGCCGTCGCGGCGCAGTTCGACGTCGCGGAAAAATCCGGTGGCGTAGAGCGCGCGCATCGCCTCGCGCACGCGCTGCGGATTGAGGTGATCGCCGATGTTCACGGGCAAATAGTTGTAGACCGTGCCCTCGGAAATGCGTTGCAGCCCCTGGATGCGGATGTTGCTGACCGTGAAGTCCTCGCTGATGGTCTGCTGCGCGAGTGCCACGGGCGCGGCAGCCACGAGCGTGACGGTTGCGACGAGTGCGCGCACCTGCGCGCGCCGGTTGCGGATGATCAAGGACGCGTCAACCGAACTGTCGCGAAATATCGTTGAACAGCGCCACGCCCATCAGCAGCACCAGCAGCGCGATACCGAGCTGCTGGCCGATGGTCTGAAAGCGCTCGGACAGCGGGCTGCCCTTGAGCCATTCAATGGTCTGAAAAACGATTTGGCCGCCATCGAGAATCGGAATCGGCAGCAGATTCATGAAGCCCAACGCCAGGCTGACGACCGCCAGGAAAGACAGGAACGACACGGCCCCGAGTGCGGCCGAGTCACCGGCGTACTCGGCGATGCTCAAAGGGCCGCTCAGATTCTTCATCGAGACATGCCCGGTCAGCATGCGCCAGAAGAGCCGGCCCTGAAGAGCCGTCATGTCCCAGGCCTCGGCATTGGCGCGGGCAAATGCGGCGGGCAGCGACAGCTGGATGTGGCGCAGCATGCTCTCCGGATATGGCGGCAGGGATGGCGGGCGTACCAGGATGCGGCCCACGGTCTTGCCGTCATCGACCTCGGCCTTCACGGGCACCTGTGCGATCGACTCATCATTGCCGCGCCGATAGCGGATGGCGACGGTCTGCCCGGCGCGAGTGCGAATCTGTTTGACCAGATCCTTGAAATCGCCGACGGGGCTGTCATTGACCGCCAGGATGGTATCGCCGGCCTTGAGGCCGGAATGAGCTGCCGGCCCTCCCGGCTCGACCATGCCCAGGACCGGCGGAATCGGCGGCTCGTAGAACCCCAACCCCAGGCCGCTCATGAGCGCCGAGGGCTCGGTCAGGCGCCGCCGCTGCGCGGCATCGGGGATCGCGAGCAGACCTAAGCGCGTACTGCCGTCGCTGCCGCGCACCTGGATGGCGATCGGTGCAGTGTCGCTGACCGCATCGAGCAGATCGAACAGCGCATCGCGCTGCGAATTGACGGTGCGGTTGTTGATGGCGGTAATTTCATCGCCGGCGCGCAGACCGGCGCGCCCGGCGATCGATCCGCTGTCGATGTCGCCCAGGACCGCGCGCACCTGCGATATCCCCGACATCATCAGAATGCCGGTCAGCACGACCACCGCAAAAATGATATTGAAGGCGGGCCCTGCCAGCAGCACGCAGATGCGCTGCCAGTGCGGCCGGCGATTGAAGGCGCGCGACAGTTCGCTGGGCGCGACGGGCCCTTCGCGCTCGTCCAGCATCTTGACGTAGCCGCCCAGCGGCACCGCGGCAATCACGTACTCGGTGCGATCCGCACCGGCCACCCGGCTCCAGAGGGTCTTGCCGAAGCCCACGGAAAAGCGCAGCACCTTGAATCCCAGTCGCCGCGCTACCCAGTAATGGCCGAACTCATGCACGGTAACCAGCAGGCAGACGGCGACGATGAAGGCAAGCAGGTGTCCGATAGCGCTCATGAGGACACGCGCGATTTCGCCGTACGGCGCGCGATCAGTTCCGACGCCAAGGCCCTTGCCTCACCGTCGGCTGCCAGAACCGCTTCGAGTCCGGTCATCGCTCCCCCTTGCACCCTGCCCATGACACATTCAATGACTGCCGGAATATCCCCAAAGTTCAATTGCTTGTCGAGGAACGCCTGCACCGCGATCTCATCGGCAGCATTCAGACTGGCGCAGCTAAGTCCGCCGAGCCGCGCGGCCTCCTGCGCATGGCGCAGACAGGGGAAGCGAACCGGGTCGGGCGCCAGGAAATCCAGCCGCGCCGATTGCACCAGGTCCAGGAACGACGTGCCGGCCGTCATCCGATGCGGCCAAGCCAACGCATGGGCGATCGGCACGCGCATGTCCGGTGAGGACAGTTGCGCCAGCATCGAGCCGTCCTGGTACTCGACCAGCGAATGCACAACGCTTTGCGGGTGCACGACAATATCTATGTCGCGCGCCGGCATGCCGAACAACACGCTGGCCTCGATGAGCTCGAGACCCTTATTCATCAGAGTAGCCGAATCCACCGATATCTTGCGGCCCATGTTCCAGCGGGGGTGCGCGCAGGCCTGGGCCGGCGTGGCGTTGGCGACCGCTTCGGCACTCCAGTTGAGGAATGGGCCGCCAGAGGCCGTGAGCAGCAGCCGACGCACGCCCGCCGGAGCACTGCCGGCACGGAAGCCGGGAGGCAGACATTGGAAGATAGCGTTGTGTTCACTGTCAATCGGTATCAATTCCGCGCCAGATCGCTGCACAGCGGCGATCAGCAGGGACCCTGCCATGACCGCGGATTCCTTGTTGGCGAGCATCAGGCGCTTGCCTGCCCCTGCGGCGGCCAGCGAAGAGGCCAGGCCCGCGGCGCCACTGATGGCGGCCATGACATAATCCGCCCCCGCCTGGGTCGGCAGTTCGGCGATTGCCTGGGCGCCGGCGAGCACCCGGGTGCGGCTCCCGACCTGGCGCAGCTCCCGCTCGAGCGCCTGGGCTGCTTGCGGGGACTCCAGCGCTGCCCATTCGGGCTCGAATCGCCGGCATTGCGAGAGCATCAGATCCGTATTGCCTTGCGCCGCCAGCGCAAATACGCGGAAGCGTTCCGGATGCAGGGCCAGTACCTCCAGCGTGTTGACCCCGACAGTGCCGGTGGAGCCGAGGATGACGACGCCGATCTGACTCATGCGCCCACCCCGAGCCAGATCAGGCCCAGTGTGATCACGGGTGTGGCCGCGGAGACGCTGTCGATGCGATCGAGTACCCCGCCGTGGCCCGGAAAAAGACGGCCGCTGTCCTTCAGATTCACATGCCGCTTGAGCAGGCTCTCGGTCAGATCACCGACCACCGAAAACGCTGCCGCTCCGAGACACAGTGGCACGAAGCGTAGCGGCGGGAGGCCGAACCAGGCTGCGCCGAAGGCCCCCACGCCCAGAGCCATGAGCATTCCGCCCAGCACGCCTTCCCAGGTCTTCTTCGGTGACACGCGCGGCGCGAGCGGCAACCGGCCGAATTGTCGCCCGGCGAAGAATGCGCCGGTGTCGGCAGCAAAACTCAGGGCCAGAATAAAAAGGGTCCACTGGGCACCCTGCGGCCAGATGGCATCGATGTGCACCAGCGCGATCCAGGTCGGCAGCAATGCGAGCAGGCCGGCCAATGCCGCGCTATAGCGGCCGCCGCGTTGCGGCGCGCCGACGATCCAGAGCAATGCCAGCAACCACCACACCACCGCCACTGCCATGGTCCAGACAAAACTGCGCGCGTCGAGCGTCCAGAAGAACCCGGCGACGCCGCCCCCGATCAGCAGCACGACGTACAGTACGCGCCAGGCCGGGCGCACGGCCAGGAAACCCGACCACTCCCAGGCACCGATCAGCAGGATCAGACTGAGGATGGCGGCCGTCACCGTTGGCGGCGAATACAGAATCGCGATCACCAGCAGCAGTGTCAGCCCTAAGGCGGTGAGAATGCGGGATCGCAGCATCAGGCGACGCTCTGGGTCTGCGCTTCGGTCAGGCCAAAACGGCGTCTTCGCGTGGCGAAGTGCTGCAACGCCGCGCCAAAGTTCGCCGCGTCGAAATCCGGCCACAGGCAGTCGGTGAAGTAGAGCTCGGTATAGGCCAGGTTCCAGAGCAGGAAATTACTGATGCGCTGCTCGCCGCCGGTGCGAATGAACAGATCCGGATCGGGCAGGCCGCCGAGCGCCAGTGCCGCGCCGAAGGAGCTCTCGTCTATCTGCTCTATGCCGATTTCGCCGCGCCCCACGCGCTCGCACAGCCGCCGCGTCGCCCCGACGATGTCGGCACGGCCGCCATAGCTGAGTGCTATCTGAAGGTTGAGTCGGGTATTGATCCGCGTGGTCCGCTCGGAGCTGACCATGCTCGCGCGCAGCCGCGCATCGAGTTCGGCGCGCTCGCCGATGAAGCGCAACCGCACGCCGCTGCTGTGCAGTTCCCCAATCTCCGCTTCGAGCGATTCGACGAACAACGACATCAGGCTCATGACCTCATCGCGCGGCCGACCCCAGTTCTCGCTGCTGAAAGCGAACAGCGTCAGCGCCTCGACCGCGTGGCGCGCGCATTCCTCGATCACCATGCGCACCGGCGTAACACCCGCCCGATGCCCGTCGGTACGGGTATCGCCGCGCGCACGCGCCCAGCGGCCGTTGCCATCCATGACAATGGCGATGTGCCGTGGCAGCGGCGTCGGGCCGGCGGCTGTGATCACGCTGCTCAAACCTGCAGGATTTCCTTTTCCTTGGCGGACAGGTGCTGATCGACTTCGGCAACATGGCGGTCGGTCAGCTTCTGGATCTCTTCCTCGCCGCGGCGCTCCTCATCCTGCGAGACGAGTTTTCCCTTGAGCATTTCCTTGAGATCGCTGATCGCGTCGCGGCGCACATTGCGAATACTCACGCGGGCATTCTCGGCGTCCTGGCGCACCACCTTGGTGATGTCGCGGCGCCGTTCCTCGGTGAGCGGCGGTAGCGGGATGCGGATCACGACGCCGGCCGTATTCGGAGTCAGCCCCAGGTCGGATTTGTGGATCGCCTTCTCGATCGGACCGACCATGGATTTCTCCCACGGCGAGACCACCAGCGTGCGGGCATCCTCGACGGCGATGCCAGCCACCTGCTGCAGCGGCACATCGGAGCCGTAGTAGTCGACCTTCAGATGCTCGATCAGGCTCGGATGCGCCCGCCCCGTTCGCAGCTTCTTCAGGTCCGCCTGGAATACCTGCACGCATTTCTGCATACGTGCTACGGCGTCTTTCTTGAGATCCTCGAGCATAGCTGTCGCCTTCAGTCGTTGGTGACCAACGTGCCGATATCCTCGCCCTGCATGATGCGCAGCAGATCCCCGGGACTGCCCAGGTTGAAGACCCGCAGCGGCAGGCGATAGTCGCGGCACATGACGATCGCCGTGGCATCCATGACATTGAGCCGCTCATCCAGCACACGATCGTAGGTGAGCCGCGGATAGTGCGTCGCGGCCGGATTCTTGACGGGATCCTCGGAGAAAATGCCATTCACCTTGGTGGCCTTGAGCAGCAGCTGCGCCTCGATCTCGATAGCGCGCAAGCTCGCCGCGGTGTCGGTGGTAAAGAAGGGATTGCCAGTTCCAGCCGCGAAGATGACGGCGCGCCCTTTCTCAAGGTGCCGTATCGCCCGGCGGCGGATGAAGTCCTCGCAGACCTCGTTGATGCGGATCGCCGACATCACCCGCGCCTGCATGCCCTGCTGCTCGAGCGCATCCTGCAGCGCCAACGCGTTCATGACCGTGGCGAGCATCCCCATCTGGTCCGCGGTGACCCGGTCCATGCCCGCTCGCGCCAGTCCCGCGCCGCGGAACAGGTTGCCGCCGCCGATTACGATGGCAACCTCGATGCCGAGCGCCTGCACGTCACGGATTTCAGCGGCCACTCGCTTGAGGACCTCAGCATCGATGCCGTAGTCGGCGCGACCCAGCAGTGCCTCGCCCGAGAGCTTGACCAGAATGCGACTGCACTTGGCCTGGCTTTGGTTCATGGTGCCGTTTCCCTATGAAAAAAACCCCGCGGTCGGCGGGGTTTTTCTATCTGAGCGTCCGTCTAGCGCCCGCCTGCGGCGCTGACCTGCGCCATGACTTCGGCGACAAAATCCGACTGCTTTTTCTCGATGCCGGCACCGACCTCGAACCGCTCCACGCGCAGCACCGTGGCGCCCGCGTTCTTGAGCAACTTTTCGACGGTCTGCTCGGGATCCTTCACGAACGGCTGGCCCAACAGCACAATTTCGTTGAGTGACTTGCGTAGACGGCCCTCGATCATCTTGGCAATGATCTCCGGGCTCTTGCCCTCTTTGGCCGCCTGTTCGCCCAGGATCTCGCGCTCCTTGGCAACGACCTCGGGAGGCACCTGCGCGGCGCTGATGTAGCGCGGATTGCTGGCCGCCACGTGCATGGCCAGATCATGCGCCAGCGAGGCCGACCCGCCCTCCAGGGCGACCAGCGCACCGATGCGGGTTCCGTGCACATAGGCACCGAGTACGCCGCTGGTCTCGAGCACGACCGTCCGGCGGACGCTGATATTTTCGCCAATCTTCGCCACCAGCGCGCGGCGGCGCTCATCGACGCTTTCTCCGGCCGCAAGCTCCGCCGCAAGCAGCGCCTGCACGTCGACCAGCCGCCCGGCCAGCGTCAGCCGCGCCAGATCGGCCGCGAAATTGCGAAAGTCGTGCTCGCGCGCCACGAAGTCGGTCTCACAGTTGAGCTCGACCATGGCGGCGGCCCGGCCGTCGGTCGATCGCTCGACCACGATGACTCCCTCGGCGGCGACGCGCGCTGCCTTTTTATCAGCCTTGGCGAGGCCCTGCTTGCGCATGAGTTCAGCCGCCGCATCCAGATCGCCCGCGGTCGTTACCAGCGCCTTCTTGCATTCCATCATGCCCGCGCCAGTGCGCTCGCGCAGCTGTCGGACTGCTTCTGCCGTGACGCTCATGTCAGGCTCCGCCGTTGCGCGGACGACGAGCGGGTCCCGTATTGCTGCGGCGCTTCAGACCCATGGTTGAGGGCGCCGCCTCAGGCACACGCACATCGGGCGTCTCATCGAGTTCCGCGTCCAGCGCCGCCTCGTCGGCCGGCACGGCTGTCGCCGCGGCGGCCACGGCGCCGGCGGCTCCGGCGCCAGCGGTTGCCGCAGCGGGCGGGGCGAGGGCCGGACGGCGGCGCACGGGCGCCTTTTTACGCACGGCGGCGGCCGGTCGCGCGCGCGTGGGCTTGCCGCTCTTGCGGCGCGGGTTACCCTCTTCGTCCAGCTCGACGAATTCGTCCTCGCCCACAGCCACCTGTGGCACGGAGGACTTGCCGTCGAGAACTGCATCGGCGATTGCGGCCGCGTACAGCACGATGGCACGCATGGCGTCGTCGTTACCTGGAATCACGTGGTCAATACCATCGGGCGAGCAGTTGGTATCGACCACTGCCACGACCGGGATGCCGAGCTTCTTGGCTTCGTGGATGGCGATGTGCTCGTGACCCACGTCGATGACGAACAACGCATCCGGCAGCGCTTCCATGGTCTTGATGCCACCGAGGCTGCGCTCGAGTTTGATCATCTCGCGCCGCAGCTGCGTGGCTTCCTTTTTGCCGCGCTTGTCCAGCGCGCCGGAAGCGGCCAGGTCCTGGAGCTCTCCAAGGCGCTTGATCGAGCCCCGGATGGTCTTGAAATTGGTCAGCATGCCGCCGAGCCAGCGCTGATTGACGTAGGGCATGGAGGCCCGTACGGCTTCTTTCTGGATGGCATCGCGCGCCGAGCGCTTCGTGCCGACGAACAGCACGGTGCCACCATCGGCCACAATCTGCTTGATAAACGTTGCCGCATCAGCAAATAGCGGCTGAGTCTTCTCAAGATTGATGATGTGGATTTTGTTGCGTTCGCCGAAAATGAACGGTTCCATCTTCGGGTTCCAGAAGCGGGTCTGATGTCCGAAATGAACACCCGCTTCCAGCATCTGTCGCATCGACACGCTGGGCATCTCTAAACTCCTATGTCGGGTTATGGCCTCCGCGCATCCCTGACGACGATCCGATGGGCGCCGCACCGTGGGCCGATGCCCCGTAAAGGTGCTGCACAAATCGGACACCCGGTCACAGGTTCACGATGCGCGTGTGGATTGCATTGCCAAAAAAGGCCGCGCTTTATACCATGAAGTTCCAGCCTGAACAATGCTTTAGGCATCCTTGGAACACCCCATGCTGCGCACCACACAGATCGCTCTGAAATCGGCCGAGGAGCAGCAAAAGCTGCGGGTCGCCGGTGCCCTTGCGGCGGATGTGCTCGATATGATCGGCGATCATATAGCCCCTGGCATGAGCACCGATGAGCTCGACCAGATATGTCACGACTACATCGTCAACGTGCAGCAGGCGATACCGGCCAATGTCGGCTACCGCGGCTTCCCCAAGACCGTTTGTACCTCGGTCAATCATGTGGTCTGTCACGGCATCCCGAATGAGCGGCGTCTCAAGAGCGGCGACATCCTCAATATCGACGTCGCGGTCATCAAGGATGGCTACCACGGCGATACCAGCCGCATGTACTTCGTCGGCAAGCCGCCCGTGCTCGGAGCGCGCCTGGCCGAGGTCTGCAAGAACGCCATGTGGCGTGCCATCGAGCTGGTACGTCCGGGCGCCCACCTGGGAGACATCGGTCACGCCATCCAGAGCCTGGCCGAAGAAGAAGGATTCTCGGTGGTGCGCGAATACTGCGGTCACGGCATCGGTCGCGTGTATCACGAGGATCCGCAGATCCTGCATTACGGCGAACCCGATTCGGGTCTTGAGATACGCGCCGGCATGGTGTTCACGATCGAACCCATGATCAACGCCGGCAAGCGTCACGTGCGCGTGCTGCCCGACGGCTGGACTGTGGTCACCAAGGATCACTCCCTCTCGGCGCAGTGGGAGCACATGGTGCTCGTGACGCCGACCGGGCACGAAGTGCTGACCTTAAGCCCTCGAGCCGCGCACTGAACGTGCATTTGCTTCCGCACGCGCCATGGCCGTAACCGATCCTTCGGTGCTGGATGACGCGCCGCTCGAGACAGCGGCTGCGCTCGACTGGCCGCTGCTCAATCGCCTGCCCGCCGTGCTGGCGGAGACACATGGCGCCGCCGAGAGCTGCCGCGCACTGCTGCGCCAGGCCCAGGAGGAGCTCCGGGCGCGGTTCGCCGAGGAGGAGCCGGTCGAGGCGCTGGTGCGCGCCCGCGCCCGCTTCACCGATCTGCTGCTGCGCACGCTCTGGCGGCAGCGCCTGCCAGCCGATCTGGCCGGGCGCCTGGCACTGGTGGCGGTCGGCGGCTATGGGCGCGACGAGCTGCACCCCTATTCGGACGTCGACATCCTGGTACTCGTGCCCGCGCCGCTGGCCGAGAACGAGCGCGCCAGCGTCGAGCAGCTCGTGGCCTTCCTCTGGGATATCGGGCTGGAAGTCGGTCACAGCGTGCGAACGGTGGCCGAATGCGCCGAGGAGAGCGCCGCCGACGTCGGGGTGATGACGACGCTCATGGAGGCGCGACGCGTGGCCGGCTCGGCCGAACTACTGGCGCTGATGCGCGTCGCGCTGGCCCCGGACCGCATATGGCCGGTGCGCGAATTCTTCGAGGCCAAGGTGCGCGAGCAGCACGAGCGTCATCTCAAGGCCAACGACACGGCCTACAACCTTGAGCCAAATGTAAAAACCGGACCGGGCGGCCTGCGCGACATTCACACCATCGCCTGGGTGGCCAAGCGCCACTTCGGCGCCGAGACGCTCGATGAGCTGGTCACGCTCGGCTTCCTGACGCCCTCGGAGCTGCGGCGCCTCAAGCAGGCGCAGTCCTTCCTCTGGAAGGTCCGATTCGGCCTGCACGCGCTGACCGGACGACACGAAGACCGGCTGCTGTTCGACTACCAGATCAAGCTCGCCCACAGTTTCGGTTACGAGGATGCCTCCTACACGCTGGCGGTCGAGCAGCTCATGCAGCGCTACTACCGCACCGCCATGGACGTGGCGCTGGTCAACGAGCTGCTGCTGCAACTGTTTCGCGAGGCCATCCTCAGCGATCGCGCTCCCCCGCAACCGCTCAATCCGCGCTTCCTGGTACGCAACGACTACCTCGAAGCGGTCAACGAAGATGTGTTTGCGCGTTGGCCCTCGGCGCTGCTGGAGCTGTTCGTCCTGCTGCAGCAGAATCCGCAGATCCGCGGCGTACGCGCCGGCACCATCCGTGCCGTGGCCCGCAACCTGTGGCTCATCGACGAGGAATTCCGCCAGAATCCGCGCAATCACCGGCTGTTCCTGGAGATCCTGCGCGCGCCGCGCGGCGTCACGCATGAGCTGCGGCGCATGAACGACTACGGTGTACTCGGCCGCTACATCCCAGCCTTCGGCCGCGTCGTCGGGCGCATGCAGTACGACCTGTTCCACGCCTACACGGTGGATGCGCACACACTGTTCGTGGTCAGCAATCTGCGGCGCCTCTCGATCAGCGAGTTCAATCACGAACTGCCGCTGGTCTCGGCCATCATGCAGCAGCTGCCCAAGCCCGAGGTCGTGTATCTCGGGGCGCTGTTTCACGACATCGCCAAGGGCCGCGGCGGCGATCATTCCGATTTGGGCGCGGTCGACGCCGAAGCGTTCTGCCTCGAACAGGGCCTTTCCCGCTACGATGCGCGACTGGTCGCCTGGCTGGTCAAGAATCACCTGCTGCTGTCGATGACGGCGCAGAAGCAGGACATCGGCGACCCGCAGGTGGTCAGTGAGTTCGCCCGCAAGGTGGGCGACGAATCGCATCTGGACTACCTGTACGTGCTCACCTGCGCCGATGTCCGCGGCACCAATCCGAAACTATGGAACTCGTGGAAGGCGGCGCTGTTCCACGAGTTCTACGAGCGGGTGAAACGCGCACTGCGCCGCGGACTGGAAACCCCGGTGGACCAGGATGAGCTGATACGCGAGCATCAGGACGGCGCGCGGGCATTGCTGCGCGGCTCGGGCATGCTGCCCTCGGCCATCGAGCGTGCCTGGACACACCTGCCGACGGTCTATTTCCTGCGGCACGCACCCGAGGAAATTGCGCGGCATACACGCGCACTGGCGGCCGCGGGCGAGTCCACTGAAGATGAAGCACTGGTATCAGTGGAGCCGCAGAGCGAACTGGGCACCACCGCGGTCATGATCTACGCGCCGCATCGGCGTCATGGCTTCGCGCGCGCCACCGCGGTGCTCGATCAGCTCGGGCTCAACATTCTCGAGGCCCGCATCACGCCGGTGGGCAATGGCTTTTCGCTCGACTCCTATCACGTGCTCGAGGAAGACGGCTCGGCCATCGGCGATGCCGAACGGCGCGCCGAGATCGAACATGCCCTGTGGGGCTCACTGCGGCGGCCCGAGGAAGCGCCGCTGGCGGTGTCACGGCGCGCGACCCGACAGATGCGCGTCTTCAAAACGCCGACCCAGATCAGCATCAGCATGGACGAGCGTAACCGCCGCTCGGTGCTCGAGCTGGTGGCGGCTGACCGGCCGGGGCTGTTGTGCGATGTCGGCAAGGTCCTATGGGAGGAACGCGTCGATCTGCACGCCGCCAAGATCAGCACCCTCGGTGAACGCGCCGAGGACGTGTTCTATGTCACCGATCGATCCCAGCAACCCCTGGATGAGTCCACAGCGGAGCGCCTGCGCCTGCGCCTGACCGACGCGCTCGATCAACGCCTCGCATGAATCCGAACCTGGCGCGCCTGCAGGCGTACCCGTTCGAGCGGCTGCGGGCGCTGCTCGCGGATGCGGCAGCGCCCGCGGGACTCGACAGCATCTCGCTTTCGATCGGCGAACCGCGCCACGAACCGCCGGCCTTCGTGCTGGCGGCGCTGGCGCGTCATCTGCATCAGCTCGACAGCTATCCTGCCACGCGCGGCCTGCCCGCCTTGCGCGCCGCAATGGCCGGCGCGCTGCAGCGACGCAGCCTGCCCGGCGGGGCGCGGCTCGATCCGGAATCCATGGTGCTGCCCGTCAATGGCACCCGCGAGGCGTTGTTTGCCTTCATCCAGGCAGTGGTCGATGACCGCACCGATGCGCTGGTGGCCATGCCGAATCCGGGCTATCAGATCTACGAAGGCGGCGCATTACTGGCCGGGGCTACGCCCTACTATCTGAACACGACCGCGGACAATGGCTTTCGCCCCGACCTTGCGAGCGTACCGGCCGCCATCTGGAATCGTTGCCAGTTGCTGATCCTCTGCTCACCCGGCAATCCCACCGGCGCGGTGCTGCCACTGCCGTATCTGCGCGCAGCGCTGGAACTTGCCGAGCGTCACGACTTCATCGTGGCCGCGGACGAATGCTATATCGATCTGTACCTGGATGAGGCGCAGCCGGCCCCCAGCCTGCTGCAGGCAGCGGCGCTGGCGGGCAATACGGATTTCCGGCGCTGCGTGGTCTTCCAGAGTCTCTCCAAGCGCTCGAGCCTGCCGGGGCTGCGGTCGGGGCTGGTTGCCGGCGATGCGGCGCTGATCGAGCGCTTCCTGCTTTATCGCACCTATCACGGCTGCGCCATGCCTTTGCCGACGCAGCTCGCCAGCATCGAGGCGTGGAACGATGAGGCCCACGTAAGTGCCAATCGGCAGCTGTACCGGGAAAAATTCGACCGGGTACTGCCGATTCTGCAGCCGGTGCTGCCGCTCGAACGGCCCGCCGGCGCGTTTTATCTCTGGGCGCAGACGCCAGGGGATGATGCGCAGTTCGTGCGTGCGCTCTATGAGCGCACGCACCTGATCGTGCTGCCTGGCAGCTTCATGTCGCGCGACGCGCACGGCGAGAACCCCGGTCGCGGCCGCGTGCGCATCTCACTGGTTCCGCCCGTGGCGCAGTGCGTGGAAGCGGCCGGGCGCCTGCGCGCATTCCTCACGTCTACTGCCCTTCGAGCCGCGCGATGAACGAGCGGTGCCAGCGCGTGATGGAATTTTCCTTGAGCACCTTGAGCATCGCCTCGTGGCGCGCGCGCCTTTCGCTAAGCGGCATCGCAAGCGCCTGTTTGAGCGCCAGCGCCACGGCACTGCGGTCGTAGGGATTCACCAGCAGCGCGTCCACAAGTTCGCGCGCCGCGCCAGCCATGCTCGAGAGCACCAGCACGCCCGGGTCTTCCGGATCCTGCGCGGCCACGAATTCCTTGGCAACGAGGTTCATGCCATCGCGCAGCGGCGTCACGACCGAGACGTTGGCGACGCGCAGGAAGCCGCTGAGCGTGTCGTGCGGGAAGTCCTTGTTGAGGTAGCGCACCGGCGTCCAGTCCGTGTCCGCATACTGACCGTTGGTCTTTCCTGCCGCGTGCTCCAGCGCATCGCGGATATCGGCGTAGGCCGCCACGTTGGTGCGGCTGAGCGGCGCGATCTGGATGTAGGTCACCCTGCCGAGCAGTTCCGGGCTGGACTCGAGCAGCGTGCGATAGGAGGCGAAGCGCTCCACCAGCCCCTTGCTGTAGTCGAGACGATCGACGCCGAGCATGAGTTTCCGGCCGAGCAGCCCCGCGATCAGACGCTTGACCTGCTCATCATCGCGCGCGGCCGCCGCCGACTGCCTGGCGATCTGCTCGACGTCGACGCCAATCGGAAACACACCCGTGCGCACGCGCCGGCCGGCGAGCTCGATCTGATCGGTGCCGATCGAGGCTTCCTGTGAAAACACCGAGTTCACCGCCGACTGAAATCCTTCCAGGTCCTCGGCAGTCTGAAATCCGAGCAGATCGTACTGGCACAAATCGCGCACGAGTTCGGCATAGACCGGCAGCACGCGCAACAGCGCGATGTTCGGATAGGGAATATGCAGGAAGAAACCAATGCGCGCCTGCACGCCCTGCGCACGCAGTATCGCGGCGAGCGGCATCAGCTGATAGTCGTGAATCCAGATCGTGTCGCCGGGCTCGATGAACTTGGCCAGTGCTGCGGCAAACCTGCGGTTGATGGCCATGTACGCGTCGAATTCTCCAGCGTCGTAACGGAATGCCCCCGGGAAATAGTGGTGCAGCGGCCAGAGTGTCGAATTGCAGAAGCCGTTGTAGTAGAGCTCGAACTCGCGCGTCGGCAGTTCGATCGTTACGTAGCGGATGCCCTCTTTTTCGATGCTCTCGGGCTCGGCGGCGGGGGTGTCACTGGTGCTGCCGCTCCAGCCGAACCACACCCCGCCCGACTGGCGCAGTGCCGACAGCAGCCCAACGGCAAGGCCGCCTGCGGAACTCGCATGGCCGGGAATGGCGATTCGATTGGAGACAGCAACGAGTCGACTCACAGCGCATCCTCCCAGGGGTGAGAGAGCCGCATGGCACAGTTGACTATGCCCACCATGCTGTAGGTCTGCGGAAAATTGCCCCACAGCTCGCAGTCACCGGGAGACAGATCCTCGGACATGAGTCCGAGACTGTTGCGGCAACGGAGCATCTGCCCGAACAGATCGCGCGCCTGCTCTCGTGCACCGGTGGCCCAGAGCGCATTGATGTACCAGAACGTGCAGACGCTGAAGGCAGATTGCGGAATGCCGAAATCATCCGGCTCCGCGTAACGAGCCAGGAAGCGGCCGCGTCGCAGTGTCGCACCGATCCGCTCGACCGTCGCGATATATCGCGGGTCGCTCCATGCGATAAGGCCCACCTCGGCGAGCAGCAGCAGACTCGCATCCACGCTGTCGCCATGGAAGGTGGAGGTGAAACTGCCGAGTTGCTCCGACCAGGCCGTCTCCAGGATCCGTCGCGACATGTCATCGGCGTGCGCGCGCCAATAGCGCTCGCGCTCCTCCAGTCCCAAACGCTCGGCGATTCGCGCCAGGCGATCGGCGGCCGCCCAGCACACCGTGGAGGAAAACGTATGCACCGCAACGTGGCCGCGGTACTCCCAGAGACCCGCATCGGCCGTGCCGAACACGGCGACCGACTGCTCCCCGAGCAGCTCCAGCGCCTCGAAGAGCGCCTGGGTTCCGGGGCGCACGAGGCGCTCATCGAAAAAGCTCTGCGTGGCCGCGAGGATGGCCGCGCCGTAGACATCGATCTGCACCTGCGCGTAGGCCGCGTTGCCGATGCGCACTGGCCCCATGTCGCGATACCCGGGCAGGCGCTTCACGACGGTTTCCTCGAGCCGTACATCGCCGTCGATCGCATAGCAGGGCTGCAGCTTCAGCGGCGGGGTCGCCGTCAGATTCTGGAGGAAGCGCAGATAGCCCTCCATCGTGCGCGTGGCTCCCAGGCGATTGAGCGCCTGGATCGTAAAATAGGAGTCGCGGATCCAGCAGAATCGATAGTCCCAGTTGCGGCCGCTGTTGGGGCTCTCGGGAATGGAGGTAGTGACCGCCGCCATGATGGCGCCGGTGTCCTCGTAACTGCACAGCTTGAGGGTGATGGCGGCGCGGATGACGGCCTCCTGCCATTCGAACGGCACCGCGAGGCTGCGTACCCAGTCGTTCCAGTATTCGCGCGTCGAATCGAGCCAACGCTGGGCCAGCATCGGCACCGACTCCTGCACCGTCTCGTCCGGTCCCAGGATGAAGGCCAACGGGTGCTCGAGCACCACCACGCTCTGCTCCAGAACGGCGGCAATGCTCGCATCCGTCGACAGCCGCAGATCCAGGTCGCGTCCCGTATAGCGGATGTGGTGCGAGCCACTGACCACGCGACGCTCGCGCTCGCCGTAGTTCTCCATCATCGAGAGGATCATGCGCACTCGCGGCCGCCCGGCCAGCGGCCGCAGGATGCGCACCAGCGATGCAGGGCGAAAACTGCGGCCGTACTGGCGGAAACGCGGGCAGAAATCCGTAATCGCGAGCACCGCGCCGTTCGCATCGGTCAGCGTGGTTTCGAGAATCGCGGTGTTTCGCTCATAGGTCTGGCTGGTCGATACCTGCTCGAGCAGCTCCACGCCCCACCGGCCCTGCCAGGCCCGCGCGGCCGATCCGGCCAGCAGTTCGCAGAACACCGGATCGCCGTCCAGTCGCGGCAGGCACGTCCACACGTGCGTGCCCTGGGCGTCGATCAGCGATGCCATCTGGCAATTGCCGATCAGGCCCAGTTCCAGGTTCGCGGCAGTGTTGCGGATGTCGCTCAAGTGTCTGCGACCTCGAGCAGCCAGCGGTGCAGTTGATCCGGATCGGCGAGTCGATGAGTCGCCGCGCTCGGCACGTTCGAGCCGATGCGCAGGCTGATGCCGCCGACCTGATTGACGTATTCGAATGCGTCCTCGTCGGTCACATCATCGCCCGCGAATATGGGACTGCGATCGCGAAAGGGCTCGCGCTCCATCAGGCGCCGGATACCGGCTCCCTTGGTGAGATGTCGCGCGCGAATCTCGACCACGCATTTGCCCACCAACGGGGCGAATGCCGGCCCCAGGCCTGCCGCCACCAGTTCCGCGACCTTGAGGACCTCGCGTCCGCGCTCCGGGACAGTTCGGTAATGCAGGGCAATTGCGCAGCGCTTATCCTCGAGCCAGACGCCGCGCAGCGGTGCGATCGCCTGGCGCAGCAAAGGCAGTGCCCCTTGCAGTTCCCCGACCAGGCCTTCATCCATCCACTCGGTCTCACCCGCGAACCGGATTTCCCCGCCGTGAACACCCACTGCCGGCAGCTTCAGCGGATGGAACAGCGCATCGATCGCATCGATGGTGCGGCCGCTGACGAACGCCACCGCGCCATCGAGCCGCCGCGACAGCCGTTGCAGCAGCGGCACCATCCATACGGGCACTTCCACCCGATCCGGGCTGGGCGCAATCTCGAGCAGCGTGCCATCGATGTCCAGATAGAGCGCATGGCCGGCCAGGCTGTTGCGGATTTTCGGTATCGGCGAGGCGGGGCTCCCGGTCGTAGGTGGCGATTGCATGAGGTCAAACCTAACGGACCGGCTTCAGCAGCAGCGAAAGGAGGCGCCGCGCACGGCTGTAGTCAATCGGATCCCGCAGCCGTCAGAATACTCCGACCAGGGGAGTCAACCAACCGATGAATCTGAACGACGCACAGCGCACGATCGAGGCCGCCTACGAACAACGCCAGTCGCTGACGGCGGCAACCGTCGATGCGCGCACGCGCGAAGCCATCGAGGGCGCGATCGATGCCCTTGATCGCGGCCTCTGTCGGGTTGCCGAACCGATCGATGATCAGTGGCGCGTGCACGCCTGGCTGAAGAAGGCCGTGCTGCTGTACTTCCGCACGCACGACAACGCGGTCATCGATGCCGGCTACACACGCTTCTTCGACAAGGTTCCGCTCAAATACGAGGCCACCGACGCCGAAGCCTTCGCGCAGCAGGGTGCGCGCGTGGTGCCCCATGCGCTCGTGCGGCGCGGCGCCTTCATCAGCCCCAACGCGGTGCTGATGCCTTCCTATGTGAACATCGGCGCCTATGTCGGCGGCGGCACCATGGTCGACACCTGGGCCACGGTGGGATCCTGCGCGCAGATCGGCCGGAACGTGCACCTGTCCGGTGGCGTGGGCATCGGCGGGGTACTCGAGCCGCTGCAGGCAGCCCCGACCATCATCGAGGATGATTGCTTCATTGGTGCCCGCTCGGAAATCGTCGAGGGCGTCATCGTCGGTGCCGGCTCGGTCGTATCGATGGGGGTCTTCATCGGCCAGAGCACGCGCATCTACGAGCGTGCCACGGGCCAGATCCATCAGGGCCGCGTACCTCCCGGCTCGGTGGTTGTGTCAGGCTCGCTGCCCGCCGCGGACGGCAGTCACAGCCTCTACTGCGCGGTGATCGTCAAGCGCGTCGATGCCCAGACACGGGCCAAGACTTCATTGAACGATCTGTTGCGCGACGATTCGATCGCAGCGCCCTAAGCGCGCTGTCAGCCGTAGCGCCCGGTGATGTAATCCTCGGTCGCCTTGCGGCCGGGATTGGTGAAGATGCGCGAGGTCTCGTCGAATTCGATCAGTTCGCCCAGGTACATGAAGGCCGTATAGTCGGAGACGCGCGCCGCCTGCTGCATGTTATGCGTCACGATCAGCACGGTGACCTGCTCGCGCAGCGCGGCAATGAGTTCCTCGATGCGTGCCGTGGCAATCGGATCGAGCGCCGAAGTGGGCTCATCGAACAGCAGCATTTCCGGGCTCGTCGCCAGCGCCCGCGCGATGCACAGACGCTGCTGCTGACCACCCGAGAGCGACAATGCCGAATTCGACAATCGGTCCCTGACTTCATCCCACAGGGCCGCACCCCGCAGTGCCTTCTCGACTTCTTCCTGAATGCGAAGCGTCGAGCGCACGCCGCGAATGCGCAGCCCGTAGGCGACATTCTCGTAGATCGATTTCGGAAACGGGTTCGGCTTCTGGAACACCATGCCGATGCGCATGCGCACTTCGATCGGATCGATATCGGCGGCCACGAGATTCATGTCCTCCGGCTGCAGCATGATGCGCCCTTCATAGCGGCAGCCGGGCGTCAGATCGTGCATGCGGTTGAAGCAGCGCAGGAAGGTGCTCTTGCCACAGCCCGAAGGTCCGATCAGTGCGGTCACCTGCTTCTCGCGGATCTCCATATTCAGATCCTTGAGCGCCTTGAGATTCCCGTAATAGAAACTCAGGCCTTCGGCGCGCGCCTTGATCGGCGCCTTGAGTGCCGCCGAGCGGCGCGTCTCATCGACCGCCACTTGCAGCATGCCGCGTCCGCTGGGTCGAATCGGGATGACGCCGGTATCGACGTCGGTGGCCGGCGGAAACCCGCTGGATTTCGACCCGTTCGTCATGCTGCTGGCAATTGAGTCCATGAGTGAGTGAGGCGGCCCGCGCTACAGTACCAGAAGGCCCCTGCGCCTTCAGCCCTTGGCGGCGCGCAATTCCCTTTCGATCTCCTCGAGCCGCGTATGCCGCACATCCTTGCCATGCACGAGGAAAATCAGGTATTCGCAGACGTTCTTGGCATGATCGCCGACGCGTTCCATCGAGCGCACTACCCACATGACATCGAGCGCGCGACGGATGGAGCGCGGATCCTCCATCATGAAAGTGATGTTCTGGCGATGAATGGCCTCGTATTCCTCATCCACCGTGCGGTCGCGGCGTACGACCTCCAGCGCCAGATCCATGTCGAGTCGCGCGAACGCATCGAGTGTGTCGTGCACCATCGCGATCACGATCTCGCCGAGATTGCGCAGTTCGCGATAATGGTCGTTGGGTCGCTCGCGTGCCGCCAGCCGCGATGCGATAGCCGCGATCTTCTGCCCCTCATCGCCGATTCGCTCCAGGTCCGTGATGGTCTTGAGGATGGTGATGATCAGGCGAAGATCCGAAGCGGTTGGTCCTCGAGTAGCCAGAATACGGCTGCACTCCTCATCAATCGAACGCTCGAACTGATTGACCAACAGCTCCTCCTGCGCCACGCGCACGATTACGCGCGCGTCGGGCTCGGTGATGCCGCCGATGGCCTGCGTCAGCTGCCGCTCCACCAGCGCGCCCATGTCCATGACACTGCTGCGCAGCCGCTCGAGATCCTCGTTGTAGCGGCTGGAGATGTGGTGATTGAGACCCTCGGTACTCATGCAGCCATGGTATACGGCGTTGCGTGACAGATTCGTGTCACCTCTTGCCCTAAGCCGTCTGCAACCCTTATAAGCCTAAGTCTTTGGCTGCGAAGGAAATCGATGTCCGCGACCCTCGAACTCACCGAGCAGCTCATCGCCCGCGCCTCCGTCACTCCCACCGACGGTGGATGCCAGGAGCTCATGGCCGAGCGGCTGGCGCGGGCCGGATTCGTGGTCGAACGGCTGCGATACGGCAATGTCGATAATTTCTGGGCGCGGCGCGGCGGCGTCGGGCCCCTGCTTTGCTTCGCGGGCCACACCGACGTGGTGCCCACAGGGCCGCTGGAAGAATGGCACTCGGATCCGTTCAAGCCGACCATCCGGGACGGCATGCTCTATGGGCGCGGCGCCGCCGACATGAAGAGCGGACTGGCCGCCATGATCACCGCCACCGAGGAGTTCGTCGGCGCGCACCCCAAACACCGCGGCGCCCTCGCCTTCCTGATCACAAGCGATGAAGAAGGGCCTTCGGTAGACGGCACCAAGCGTGTGGTCGAGACGCTGCGCGAGCGCGGCGAACGCATCGATTGGTGCGTCGTGGGCGAGCCCTCGAGCGAAAGCCGCGTCGGCGACACCATCAAGATCGGTCGACGCGGGTCACTCTCCGGACGGCTGACCGTGCACGGCGTACAGGGTCACATCGCTTACCCGCAGCTGGCGGAAAATCCGGTACATGCCTTCGCGCCGGCACTGGCGGAACTTGCCAGCCGCGAGTGGGACCAGGGCAACGAGCATTTCCAGCCTACGAGTTTCCAGGTATCCAATCTCACGGCCGGCACCGGCGCGCCGAACGTTATTCCCGGGGAACTCAAGGCTCGCTTCAACCTGCGCTACTCGCCCGTACAGACGCTCGATCAGCTCAAAGCGACCGTCGAGGAGATCCTGACGCGTCACGGCGTGCGTTTCACGCTCGAGTGGTATCTGTCGGGTGAGCCTTTCTATACGGCCCCGGGAGCGTTATCGAATGCCGCGAGCGCGGCGGTGCGGGCGATTACCGGCACGCAGCCGACGTTCTCGACGGGCGGCGGTACCTCCGACGGACGCTTCATCGCACCGCTGGGAGCCCAGGTGGTGGAAATCGGCGTCGTCAACGCCAGCATTCACAAGATCAATGAATCGGTGCGCATCGAGGACATCGATTCGCTGCACGCGATCTATGTGTCACTGCTGCGCAATCTGCTGGCGTGAGCGCCTCGGGAAATTAACCCAGGCGCCGAACGCGCCCAACCCAAGCGCTGCGATGAGCACCCAGCCAGGCATCGACAGCCCGAAAAACGTCCAGGTGACCCGGGCACATTCACCCGATCCGGTCAGGACCTTCCGGATGACATCGGTCAGCGGAAACACTTCCAGCATGTAGTTGAGCGAGGCCCCACAGGCCTGCACGGTGCCTTCGGGCTGATGCTGAATCCAGACATGCCGCGCCGACACCGCCGCGCAGACCAGACCGGCCGCCACCAGCAACGCACCATAGATCCGGGCTCCGCCGTTGTCCGGGTTCTGCAACGCGGCCAGCAGGAACAACACGCCACAGGCGGCGATGCCGACGCGCTGGAAAATGCACAGGGGGCAGGGTTCGAGGCCCAGCTGGGCCTGCGCGTACCAGGCGTAGCCGAGCAATCCGAGGCAGACGAGCAGACCTGCGGCGTTTAGCGCGCGCCGGGAACTCAACGCGCAACTCAACGCTGGCGGGCCGCGGCACGCTCGGCCAGTTCACGCTCGACGTGGTCGAGCGAGGTGTGGCGCACATCCTTGCCGTACACCATGTAGATGACGTACTCGCAGATGTTCTTGGCGTGATCGCCGATGCGTTCGAGCGAGCGCACGACCCACATGACATCCAGCCCGCGCCGGATCGTACGCGGATCCTCCATCATGAAGGTGATGCACTGGCGCTGGATCGCCTCGTACTCCTCGTCAACCACTCGATCCTGTCGGCAGGTTCGCAGAGCGGCCTCGGCATCCAGGCGCGCGAAGGCGTCGAGGGTGTCGTGCACGAGAATCTGTACCGTGCGACCGAGGTGCTTGACCTCCTTGTAGCGGTTCGCCGGGCGCTCGACGGTGGCCAGGCGCGCGGCAATGTGGCCGATTTTCTCGCACTCATCGCCGATGCGCTCCAGGTCGGTGATCGTCTTGATGGTCGCGACCAGCATGCGCAGATCGCCTGCCGCCGGTGCGCGCGTGGCCAGGATGCGGCTGCAGTCCTGATCGATGGCCACCTCCATGCCGTTGACCTTGTAGTCATCCTGGGCGACTGCCTGTCCGAGCGAGCTGTCGCCCTCGACCAGCGCCGTCAACGCGCGCCCGAGTTGCTCCTCGACGAACCCACCCATGCCGAGCACTTTGCTGCGAACGTGCTCCAGATCCTCGTTGAAACGCCTGGAGGTGTGATGGGTGAGATCAGCGGCTTCCATGATGCGGCCTCACTGTCGAACGATGTGCGCTGATGTGCGCTGCTATCCGAGCGACAATATAGCGCAAGCGCGTGCTGGTGCGCGCGAAGCGTGTCGCATGCCAGAAACATTCACGCCGCGCGCTCCACGCGCTCGGAGGGGAAATGGCAGGTGAAGTTGCTGCCGCGACCCTCATGGCTCTCGATCGACAGCTGCGCGCCATGCCGTTGCAGCACATGCTTGACGATTGCCAGCCCCAGGCCCGAACCGCCGGTTTCGCGGCTGCGGCCACTGTCGACCCGATAGAAGCGCTCGGTCAGCCGCGGGATGTGATCCGCGGCGATGCCGATGCCCGTATCCGCCACGGAAAAGTGAGCGCCCTGATCGTCGGTCCACCACCGCATCTGCAGCGAGCCCTCAGCAGGAGTGTACTTGGCCGCATTATCGACCAGGTTGGCGAAGGCAGAGTGAATCAGTTCTTCTTCGCCCAGCAGTTTCGCATTCGAATCGGCGTGCATGAGCACCTGTGCCGGATGCGCCGTGCGCGCCAGCACGTCGCGGCGCAGTTGCGCCATGAGCGCGACGACATCGATGGGTTCGGAGGGCGCGGCGCGGTCGGAGGCCTCGAGCCGCGACAGGTCCAGCAGGTCCTGCACGATGCCGGTCATGCGCAGCGCCTGGCGACGCATCTCCTGCAGCGGTGCGACGATCGCCGGGTCGATGGCGGCATCCTGCGTGAGTGTCTCCAGGTAGCCCGAGATCACCGTGAGCGGCGATCGCAACTCATGCGAGGCGTTGGCGACGAAGTCCTTGCGCATCGCCTCGAGCCGCGCCTGGCGAGTCACGTCGCGCACCAGTGCCAGCAGCTGTCCCGCGCCGTAGGGGACGATCTGTATCGACAGATACTGTTCGACGCCGACGTTGGATCGCAGGATCACCGGCAACGCGTACTGCCCGCCGCGCAGGTAGCGCACAAACCCCGGCGTGCGCACGAGGTTTTCGATGCGCAGGCCAATGTCGCCCTTGCCGCGCAGGCCCAGCAGCCGCCCGGCGGTGCGATTGAACCAGAGAATCTCGGCCTGGGGGTTCAGCACCACCACGCCATCGGGCATGGCGGCGGTCGAACGGCGCAGCTCGCGCAGCAGGCGCAGCAGACGCTGTTTATGAAACTGCTTGCGCCGGTAAAGGCGCACGATCATGGCCACGAGGTCGCCCCAGGGTCCAGCCATCTCGGGAGCCAGCGTGGGCTCGTCGCGCCGCAGCCAACGCAGCACGCGCAATAGATCGGACAGGTGCAGAGCTAAGTAGATGGCCAGCGCGAGCGCAACGCCGACCCAGATCTGGTTGAACAGCGCCCCCGCTCCCGCGCCGAGCATCACGGCGAGCGCCAGACGCGCGCTCAGGAACAACCAGGCCGACGAATTCATCTGCGCGCGCGCGCCGGTCGCGAACTATCAGGCCTCGGGCCGCGCGGAGAATCGATATCCCGCGCCGCGCACGGTTTGGACCAGCCGATCGTAGTCAAAGTCTTCCAGCGCTTTGCGCAATCGTCGCACGTGCACGTCGATGGTACGCTCCTCGACATAAACGTTGCCGCCCCAGACCCGGTCGAGCAGCTGTTCGCGGCTGTACACCCGTTCCGGGTGGGTCATGAAGAATTCGAGCAGCCGGTATTCGGTGGGACCGAGCGGCACCGTGCGCGCGCCGACCATGACACGATGGCCGGCCCGATCGAGACTGAGCTGATCGAATTGCACTCGCTCGGTCTCGTCCTGGCTGCCGCTGCGACGCAGCACCGCGTTGACGCGGGCCACGAGTTCACGCGGCGAGAACGGCTTGGTCATGTAGTCATCGGCGCCGCCATCGAGGCCGGCGACCTTGTCGCCCTCCTCAGCCCGGGCCGTGAGCAAAATGACGGGCAGGTCGCGCGTGTCGCGTTCGCGCTTGAGCGAACGGGTCAGTTCCAGCCCGCTGGTATCGGGCAGCATCCAGTCGATCAGCAGCAGATCGGGCCGGCGGTCGGCCAGCGCCGCGCGCGCGGCGCGACAGTCCTCCGCCTCGCGCACTTCAAAGCCGGCGCGCTTCAACCCGAAGGCGATCATCTCGCGAATCGGACGCTCGTCTTCGACAATCAAAATCTGCTTTGAAGTCATATTGTTGCAACCATTGATGGACACCTTAGGGCGCTTTTGTTGCACGCGCATGACAGCCCGCCAATTCTGTCAGCTTCGTGAAGGCAGCGCTGCGACTTCGTCGCGCAAATACACCGGCTGGGCCGATTCGGGCGCCACAGCGCTCGCAAGGCCATCGATCGCCGCAAGCTCGGCAATCTCTCGCGCGCGCGGCCTCAAATGCCCGAATACCGGCGCGAGCGCGGACCCCGGCAGCTCTCGCAGCGCCGCCGTATATGCCTCGAATCCCGAGCCGGCAGCGCAGACAGGCACGCCTTGCCACTCCGGGGGAAGGTGCACACCGGCAGGGAAATCCAGTGCTTCGGGCTGCCGTTCGCGCGCGGTGCCCGGGGCGGGGCCGTCGCTCTGGTAGCAGGCCCAGTAGACCTGTCCCATGCGGGCGTCCTGACATACCAGCACGCGTGGCGGCGCCCCCGGCTGCATCAGGGCCTGTCGCGCCAGTGCCCGCAGATCGGACACCGGCAGCAGCGGCAATCCGGCCGCGAAGCCCAACCCCTGGGCGACCGCAACGGCAAGCCGCACGCCGGTGAAGCCACCCGGTCCACGCCCGAAGGCGATGGCATCGAGCTGTCCCAGGGTAAGCGCCGCCTCCGCCAGCAACTCCGAGACCATCCCGAGAATCAATTCACCCGAACCACGCGGGCGCGCGTCCTCCCGTACGCGGCAGCTGCCATCGATATAAAGAGCCGCCGAGCACAGCTCCGTCGCGGTATCCAGCGCGAGCAGCTTCATGCTGGCACTGCGGTGGCAGTGGCAGCATCGATGGCATTCACGGCGCCGGTCAGCTGCGGCGCCTCGCTGAGCTCGCGCAGCAGCGCCAGCACCGACTCGATGTCTTTTGCCGGCGCCATCGGCGGCAGACTCGACAGGAACACGCGACCGTAACTGCGTCCGCGCAGGCGCGGGTCGCAGATCATTACCACTCCGCGGTCATCCTCGCTGCGAATCAGGCGGCCCACACCCTGTTTGAGCGTCAGCACCGCCTCGGGCAGCTGGTAGTCGCGAAAAGCGCTGGCGCCCTGGGACTCGAGGTGCTCGATTCGCGCGCGCACGACCGGGTCTTCCGGCGAGGCGAACGGCAGGCGGTCGATGAGCACCAGGCGCAACGCCGGGCCCTGGACATCCACGCCCTCCCAGAAGCTCGCCGTTCCAAGCAGCACGGCACGGCCGCTGGCCCGGAATTGGCGCAGCAATTGTTCGCGTGGCGCGCGTCCCTGGACCATCAGCGGCCAGTGCGCGGGCAGCAGCCGCTCCAGTATCGCCGCGGCAGTTCGCAGCGCCCGATGACTCGTGAAGAGCAGAAACGCTCCGCCGCCGGAGGCCTCGATGAGCGGCCGCGCCGCAGCGACGACCGCGGCGGTATAGCCGGGACTTGCCGGCTCCGGCAGACCGCCCGGCAGGTACAGCAGTGCCTGGCGGGCATAGTCGAACGGGCTTTCGTAGCGAACCGTGGCCGCGGCCTGGAGCCCCAGGCGGCCCGCGAAGTGGCCGAAGTCCTCGCGTACCGCCAAGGTCGCGGAGGTGAAGATCCACGCGCTGTTGTGCGCCGTCAGCAAGGCGTTGAACCGGCTCGAGACATCGTAGGGGAGCAGTCGCAGCTGAAATCCCCGCGCATGGATCGTGGCGGTGCGGGCGCCATCCACGTGCGATTGATCCACGTGCGATTGATCCACGTGCGATTGATCCACGTGCGACTCATGCAGGCGCGATCCGTCCAGCAGTAGTGACAGAGCGCGAATCAGCTCGGCCGCGCGTGGCTCGAAGGATTCGAACCCACGCTCGAAGCTCAAGGGGCGCAACTGCTCGAGCAGCTCGGCGAGCGCGTTCTCGAGTTCCTCCAGACAGGCCCGCGCTGAATCGCCCAGCTCGCGCCAGGCCAATTGACGCTCCTCGCGTCCGAAGGCACCCGCGCAGTCGGCCAGCGCGCGCTCCAGCGGCTCGATCAGTCCCGCATCCAGTCCGGCGAGCTTTATCTGCGCGCGCAGCTCCGCGGCCAGCGCCTCGATCTGACGGCTCGCGAAACTGACACCGAAGAACTCGCTGACCAGATCCGGCAGTTGATGGGCTTCATCCAGAATGACCGCATCGACGCTGGGCAGCAGATCGCCGAAGCCATCCTCCTTGAGCGCCAGGTCCGCCAGCAACAGATGATGATTGACCACGACGATGTCGGCCTCGAGCGCCGTGCGCCGCGCCTCGAGCACATGGCATTGCAGATAGTGCGCGCAACGCGATCCCAGGCAGTTCTCGCGTGTCGAGGTGATGTGCGGGCGCAGCGGGTGGGCATCGGCAAGCTCGGGCAGCTCCGCCAGATCGCCGCTGCGCGTGGCGAGCGACCAATCCGTGATGCGCGCCAGCAAAGGGTCGGCGGCCACCGGCAGCAGATCCCCCTGCCGTCCGATGCTCTCGAGACGTGCCCGGCACAGGTAGTTGCTGCGACCCTTGAGCAGCGCCACGCGGGCAGGCCGGCCGAGGGCAGCGGCAAGCAGCGGGAGGTCGCGATGGTAGAGCTGATCCTGCAGCGTGCGCGTACCGGTCGATATCAGTACCCGCAGCCCCGAGAGCAGGGCCGGAACCAGGTAGGCGAAAGTCTTCCCGGTGCCGGTGCCGGCCTCCACCAGCAGCGCCTCCCGCAGCTCAAGCGCCTCGCTGATGCGCGTGGCCATCTGCTGCTGGGACGGGCGTTGGCGGAAGCCCTCGAGGGCACGGCTGAGCGGTCCCTCGGTGCTGAATATAGAGGCGAAATCGGACATTGCTGGATTATGCAACCTATGTTTGCGCCCAAATACACCGTAACTTCCGGCCCCCCGGTATAATTCGCGGGATTCGGTGCTCCTAAGATCCTGAGGATATGTCATGGCGACCGCCCCCCACACGCTGGCTTCTTTATCGGATATCTCGAAAAACGTGGCGGACTGGGTGGCCGAGGTTCGCGAACTCACACAACCGGATCGCGTGCAGTGGTGCGACGGCTCGCAGATGGAGTTCCGGCGTCTGCGCGGCGAGCTGGTCGCGCGCGGGGAAATGCACGAGCTGAACCAGAAGAGCTATCCGGGCTGCTTTCTGGCGCGTTCGGATCCGAGCGATGTGGCACGGGTCGAGCACCTGACCTACATCTGCACGCGCTCCCGGGAGGACGCGGGCCCCAACAATCTCTGGATGGATCCTGCCGAAGCGAAGCTCAAGATGCGCGAGCTGTTCCGCGGCTGCATGAGAGGGCGAACGCTTTACGTCGTGCCCTATTGCATGGGTCCCCTCGATTCACCCTACGCTCGCTGCGGCGTGGAGATCACTGACAGCGCCTACGTGGTCATGAATATGGCGCTCATGACGCGCATGGGGCGCGCCGCGCTCGAGCGCATCGCAACCGAGGGAGGCTTCGTGCGCGGCCTGCACTCCACCGGCGACCTCAACCCTGCGCGACGCTTCATCATGCATTTCCCCGAGGAGCTGTCGATCAAAAGCTTCGGCTCCGGCTACGGCGGCAACGCGCTGCTGGGCAAGAAATGCCACGCGCTTCGCATCGCCAGCTGGCAGGCGCGCGATGAAGGCTGGCTCGCGGAGCACATGCTGCTCGTCGGGCTCACCAATCCGCGCGGCGAAACTCACTATGTCGCGGCGGCGTTTCCTTCGGCCTGCGGAAAAACCAATCTGTCGATGCTGATCCCTCCGGATTCCCTGCCGGGATGGAAAGTCACAACAATCGGCGACGACATCGCCTGGCTGCAGCCGGGACCTGACGGGCGGCTCTGGGCCATCAATCCCGAGTCCGGCTATTTCGGCGTCGCCCCTGGCACCAACGCCAAGACCAACCGCAATGCCTTCGAGATGGTCCGGCATGACACCTTGTTCACCAATGTGGCGCTGACGGCGAACAACGAACCTTGGTGGGAAGGACTCGATGGCCAGCCGGCCACCGATTGGCAGGGTCGGCCGTATGAGGCAAAGAATGGACCCGCGGCACATCCGAATTCACGTTTCACCGTCTCGGCCACGCAGAATCCCGCCTATGGCAAGGCCGCGGAGGATCCGCGCGGCGTGCCCATTTCAGCCCTGATCTTCGGCGGCCGTCGCCGCCAGCTGGCACCGCTGGTGTACGAAGCGCGCAATTGGTCGCACGGCGTGCTCGTCGGCGCATCGGTGGCTTCGGAAACCACCGCCGCGGCGACCGGTCAGGTCGGCGTCGTGCGGCGCGATCCCATGGCGATGAAACCTTTCTGCGGCTACAACTTCGGCGACTACTGGGCACACTGGTTCCGAATGGGCACCGCACTCCGGAACCCGCCTCGCATTTTTCACGTCAACTGGTTCCGGCAGGATGCCGCCGGCAAGTTCCTCTGGCCCGGCTACGGGGAGAATCTGCGTGTACTCTCCTGGATCCTCGATCGCTGCGCGCAGCGCATCGGCGCCCTCGAGATGCCGATCGGGTACATGCCGCGTCCCTCGGATCTGAATACCCAGGGGCTCAACATTGCGCAGGCTGCACTCGAGGAGCTCACCGCGGTGCCACCGGCGGCCTGGCGGCAGGAAGTCGCTGATCTGCGCGCCTATCTGGACGGGTTCGGTTCGCGCCTGCCCGCGCCGATGACTGCCGAGGTTGACGCTCTCGCGGCACGAATCGGCTAACGGACGTTTCCGCTGGCGGACGCTAACTGTCTTCGCAGACGAAGTGGATCGTCAGCGGGGAGTCGCGGTCGGGGATGCGCCCTAAGCCGATGAGGCCTTCACCCTTGATCGGCATGCTGTCGCGGCGAACGAAGGCCTCCTCTTCGCCGCTGATCTTCACGAACGTTCCATTGGTGCTCTGATCGGTGAGCGTGAAGCGATTGCGGCTGAACTCGATGCGCGCGTGCAGGCGCGATATCAGATTGCCGCGAATGACTATGTCGTTGTCATCGGCACGGCCGATGGCCACGTGTGGATGCTGCTCGTCCAGGACCACTTCGGTGGTCTGCACCGACAGCCGGAGCCGTCGCGGACGACGCGCCTCGCGTCCGTTGAGTGCAATCGAGGGCAGCATGCTGGTGACGTCCTCGGTCTGCCAAAGCACCTCGTAGAGCGCGACCTCGCCGCCTTGGCCGCGGATGACCGCGACATCGATCTGACGCACCGAGGCGCGCCACTCGGGGGAGAGGCGTTCGACCGTCGCTGAAGTCGTAATGATCTGTCCGGCCTTGGCCTGGCTGGTCATGCGATTGGCGGTGTGCACGCTGGCGCCGAAGACATCGCGATTCTCGAGCACGACCGAACCGAAGTGGCAGCCGATCCGGATGGCCACGGGCTGGCCATCCACCCGCAGCTCGGTGTGCGCCGTGATCTGCTTCTGCATCTGGCCGGCCGCGTTCAGCGCATCATCCGCGGTCGGAAATGTCGACATGACCTCATCGCCAATGGTCTTGATGAGGGTGCCATTGTGCTGCTCGGTGGCTTCGCGCATCACATCGATGCAGGTGGCCACCATATCGCGCGCCCGGACATCTCCCATGACTTCGAACAGCCGGGTCGAGCCGACCACGTCGGCGAACAGGATCGCAAGCTCGATGTCTTTACCCATGCAATCCGAATCTTATACGAGACTGCTCTCGAGCAGTGGCGGAAGGCCGGTTAACCTGCCGCAATGCATGATTATAAGCTGGAACGGATACCCCGTTAGGCCGTGCACAGCGTTGCCGCCTGGTGCAGCAGCCGCCTGACCCCGAGCGCGGCCTGCGCACCCGCGCCCAGCGCGCGGGCGCCCTCGGACAGGCACTGCCGAAAGCGCCGCGCACCGGGTTGCCCTGCGTACAACCCCAGCATGTGCCGCGTGATCGAAGCGGCGGGCTCACCGGCGGCCACTTCCCGCTCAGCGTACGCGGCCATGTGGGCCACGATGCTCGCCGCGTCCGGAACCGTCCAGCTGTCATCGAACAGCTCGGCATGCAGCTCGGCGAGCACCGCCGGACGGTGGTAGACCTCCCGGCCCAGCATGACCCCGTCGCACCAGTGCAGCGCTGCGACACTTTGAGCCACCGTGCGCAAGCCGCCATTGACGCCGATCCAAAGCGCCGGAAACTCCTGCTTGAGCCGCTGTACCACATCGAACCGCAGCGGCGGCACCTCGCGATTCTCCTTGGGCGAAAGCCCGCCCAGTACGGCCTTGCGTGCATGCACGATGAAGTGCCCGCAACCTGCCCGAGCCACGCTGGCGACAAACTCCTGCAGACGCTCGTAGTCGCGCTCATCGAAGTTCGCCATGGCACCGTCGCGACCAGCCCGCGTCAGCACGCCGATGCGCATCTTCACGGTGACCGGAATGCGCACGGACTCGCGCAGTGCGGCGACGCAATCGGCGACCCGATCCGGCGTCTGCATCAGGCAGGCACCGAACGCTCCGGCATGGACCCGATCGCTGGGACAGCCACAGTTGAGGTTGATTTCATCGTAGCCCGCTTCGGCGCCGACGCGCGCGGCCGCTGCGAGCAGGTCCGGATCGCTGCCGCCGAGCTGCAATGCCAGCGGTCGCTCGGCCGCCGAGAAATGCAGCAGACGCGCGCTGTCGCCATGGACGATGGCGGCCGCGGTGATCATCTCGGTATACAGCAGCACGCGGGGCGAGAAGGCGCGCAGGAGGTACCGACAATGGCGGTCGGTCCAATCCATCATGGGGGCTACCGCTACTTTCCGGTCAATCGCCTGGACCTCCCGCACTAACCTTTGAGGCCTCGCGCATTGGTGTTGCCGTCGTGCCCCGAAACACACTGATTACTCGCACACTGGTCACTCGCACGCCATCCGCGTTGACCTGCTGGCGCTGCGAGTCGGCATGCGGTGCAATGCAGGTTAACCCGGTACATGGCGTCAAGGGAATCGAGGGACCTCCCGGCGTGCGAGCAGAGCGATATCTTGCCGGCCGCGTGTACGAGACTATCCGCGACCGGCAGGTCGGGAAGCGTCTCGATCGGGGTGCTCCATCATAGAATCGATACTAGAATTACCACGTAAGACATTCATTATTATCGTTTACCTATACACTGCCCTCTGATGCATCCGGATCCAGG
>Ga0302320_10000867_pt1 | contig 71899 bp, 51 predicted proteins | sample Bog_T0_3_FD_202130 | JGI IMG/M metagenome (GOLD analysis project Ga0302320, IMG submission 202130) | Peat permafrost microbial communities from Stordalen Mire near Abisko, Sweden - Bog_T0_3 | ecosystem: Environmental > Terrestrial > Soil > Wetlands > Peat | place: Sweden: Abisko, Stordalen Mire... | reverse complement strand
TGAGGTGCTTCAACTCCATGCTTGGCTTCTCACGATACGGTCCTTCGCCGCGTTCCAACCCGAGAACAGTGTCAAGATGCACCCACTGAAAAGGGCTGCTGGAAAGGGCTTGCCACCAGACTTGATTTTCCGCACCATGACAATTCATGGGCGAAACTTATGTTAAGATTGCCTGTCCGAGTTGTTCAGAACACGTTGAGTTCCCGCTGGAAATGCGCGGGCACATCATCAACTGTCCGCATTGTTCCTTGAGCATGGTTTTGGAATTGCCAGGGGGCCAGCCCCAGACTCCACCGCCCGCGAATCTGTATCAACGGCTGCGCGCGCTGAATAATCTCAAGCCCAACCCGGTTCCCATCACACCTCCAGGAGAGCTTGGTTAGAAGACCGTCCCGGAAGCAAAAGGCAAATCATCGGAGCAGCCTGCTGATTGGGGCATTCGGGCTTTGGATTTCTTTCGGTATTCGGATTTCGGGCTTCGGATTTTGCTTATACCATGCCTTCGAGCATCATGGGGATCTGGTCGAGCGTGCGCGAGAGCGAGGCTTTGACCATGGCCTGTTCGGCTTCCGGGGTGCGGGCCAGCAGCACGTTCCACACGGGCGACGAATAACAAGCCTCACGGGCAATCTCCACATAGTCGCCGCTACAGCCAATCTTTGAGCTGCGCAGCAACAGGTCGGCCAATTGCACGGCGGCAATAGTATGGCGGAACTGAGGAGCTTTGTCCGGACAATGGTGGAAACGCGCGGAATAAATCATCAGTTCCGGCAGGCGATGACGTTCCAAATACAGCGCGCCGAGTTCGGAATGATTGATGCCCAGCACCTCGTCCTCAATTACCGAGATGGCCCGCATGCCCGGCTGGGCCTGGCGGTGGATTTGCGCAAAATGATCAGGAAAGGACCAAGCCATGACAATTTTGCCGATGTCATGCACCAAGCCGGCCACATAATCCGAGTCGTCGGTGGGGCCCGGCACATTGGTGGTCACTTCCCGCGTCAAGAGCGCGGTGCCGATGCAATGCTGCCAGAATTCGCGCCACGGGAAATTACACTGCCGGGTCAGGCGCTGGAAATCCTCAATGACGGGGGTGACCATGGCCAGTTGGCGAATTTGCCTGACGCCAAGATAGAACACCGCCTCCTCGATGCTGTTCACCGGCGTGGTCAGGCCGAAATACACGGAATTGACCAGCCGCAGCAGCCGCGACGTCAAGCTGGGGTCGCGCCGGATGATTTCGGCGATTTGCGCCGTGTAACGTTGTTCGTTGAGCAGCAGCCCCTGCAAGGCCTTGTTGATGCTGCCAAGCGAGGGCAGGGAAGGACAGCGCGCCAATTGCGACTGTATTTCAGTAATGCCTAGCCGTGCCACGATTTGAGTCGTCAATGTTTGCGCCATGTTAAAACGGAAATTAAATCCGGTTGATTATCGGACGAATTCGCGCCAGCTTGACCACATTTCAGCACAAATATTCCTTAAGTCCCGGCAATTATTCCCGATGACGTATCTGGCGGCATCTTTCCGCCTTGAATTATGAAACGACCTGTACAATTGGGAAGGGCTTCGTGGAAGGCCCTGGGTGCCGTCGTGGCGTTGGGCGCAGGAGCGCACGCCGCGATGCCGTATCTGCCCCTGATCGGCCCGCCGCCTTTGCGCGTGCAGACGGTCAAAAGTCCCGCCTCCGTCATTGCCATGCTGGAGACAACTCCCGCTTTGGCCGCCACCAATCTTCCCGTGTTCGTTGATTCCAAGAATTCCACCGATACCACCAATTTAACCGGGGTTGAACTGCCGACGGCTTTGCAGCCGCTGATTGGCCCGGACACGGGCACGTCTTTGGAGGACACGTTCACTGCCACGATTTTCGCGCTGCCCACACCGGATTTGCTGGGCCTCACGCCCCAGGCGCTGGCGGCTTATTTTCGTCCCCTTCCAAAGGGCACGAATTACGTGTTGCCAGCGGGAATGGCTCCATTGAGTTTCCTGCCACCCTTGCCGCCCTTGCCGCCTGACAAATCGAGCCACGCGGAATATATCGTTAAATGAGCGGGTTGAATCCACATTCCCCGCGTTGCCGCCGTATTCTTGCGGTGGGGGCAACGCTCTGGCTGGCCATCGCCTGGCTTAACGCCCAGCCGTCCAATCCTCCGGCAATGAGTGAGGGCGCCGCCAATTCCGCCACCGTGACCAATCCAGCCCCACCGGAAATGGTCACCACGGCCACGGAAACCAACTTTTCCCTGCCCACCAAGCTGGAGCGCTATGATTTTATCCTGGCCACGGCGCGCTTTCAGGCAAATACGCGGGATTACGCGGCTGCGGAAAAAAGTTTCGTCACGCTGCTGGCGGAAGCAGTGCCGGAGGCAACGCGACAGACGGCGTTGTTCGAACTGGGCCAGGTGGTCCGGTCAGAAAATGACCTGCCGCGCGCCCAGGCAATTTACACGCAGTATCTCCTACGCTGGCCGGGCGACACGCGCACACCGGAAGTTTACCTGCGCCAAGGCCAGTTGTTTCGCGAAATGGGCCTTTCCGATCTGGCCCTGGCCAAGTTTTACGGCGTGATGACTGCCGCCCTATCGCTAAAGAACAACCAGTTGACATACTACAAGGGTTTGGTGTTGCAGGCGCAGGTGGAGATTGCCGAAACACACTATTTGGCCGGCCAGTTCAAGGACGCGGTGGACTATTATTCACGGCTGCTCGCGCAGCGCGAACCGGAATTGGACCGCCCGCAGATCCAGTTCCGTCTCATCCGGTCGCTGGAAGCCCTCAACCGACACGCGGAGGCGGCCAGCGCGGCTCAGGATTTTCTCGAACATTTTCCCAATTCAAGCGAGGAACCTGAGGTGCGGTATCATCTGGCGCAGGCATACAAGGGGCAGAACCGCGCCACCGAGGCGCTCCAACAGGTGAAGATATTCCTCAAGGAAGAGCACGACCAGACCACCAACGATCCGGCCGTCTGGTCGTACTGGCAGCAGCGCGTCGGCAACGAAATCGGCAACGCCTTGTACCAGGAAGGCGATTACGTGAAGGCCTTGCAGATCTATCTCGCACTAAGCCAGCTCGACCCGGCGCCCGCGTGGCAGTTGCCGGTGCGCTACCAGGTGGGGATCACCTACGAAAAACTGCTCCAGCCCCGGATGGCCATGGAAGCCTATCGCAACATCCTCACCAACGCCGTGCCCAATTTGGGCACCAATCTCTCGCCCAGCCTCAAGTCAGTTCTGGACATGGCTGCCTGGCGGCTGAATTTTCTCGAATGGAGCGAACGCGCCGAATCTTTTAACCACCAAACTGTCGCCGCGACCACCAACAACCTTAGCCTGAATCAGCCATGACTTCGGAAACATTCTCCCCCCACGACCAACCCCAACCTGGCGCAGCGCCCTTCCCCAGCCAGGCTGGCGACGACTTGAAGAGTCGTTTTGCCAGCCTCGCCCGAGAATTGCAGGGCTTCCTCGGCCTTGCCCGTGAATTCCTCGCGGTGTTCACCGAAGAGAACCTGGCACTCCGGCGACCCCAGCCGTGGTCGCCCAAAGTCTCATGTGAGCAAAGAAATCGCTTGCTCCCGCGTTTGGAATCGGGGTTAATTCAGTTACGCAGCTTACGCCTATGGTGGGAACGGATGCCGGCCGGTCAGCGCGAGTCCTGTTCGGATATTCGAGATTTGTTTCGGGACATTCAGAACCTGCTCCCGCGACTGTTGTTGCTCGACCGCGAAAACCAGCGGGAAATGTTGCGGCAGGGCTTGCTGCCCGCCACGCAACTGCCGGCCGCCGCCGCGCTACGGCCCAATTTTGTCGCCAGTTTATACCGGCGGCATGCTGCGGTTTGAACCATGTCCATCGAAAAAATCATCGTCCTCGAGGACGACGCCATTGTCCGCAATAATTTGGAGACATTTCTCCGGCGGCAGCATTTTGACGTTGCCTCCGCCCCCACCTTGGCCGCCGCGCGCGACTTTCTCAATCGGGACAATTTCGACCTGATTTTCATGGATATGCGCCTGCCCGACGGCGAGGGCATCGAGCTGCTCAAGCTGTTGCAGACCCGCCCGCAACGGCCGCTGGCGGTGGTTATGACCGGCTTTGGCTCGGTGGAATCCGCCGTCGAATGCATGAAAAACGGCGCCTTCGACTACCTCATCAAGCCGTTTTCCACCGACCAGATCGAATTCACCATCCGCAAGGCACAGGAATACAACCAACTGCTCAAGGTCAACACCTTCTTGAGCCAGGATTCCGATGCCGGCGACCAGGATCTGCTCGGCCGCAGTCCAGCGATGGATGCTCTCCGCTCGCTCATCCGCAAAGTCGCCCGCACGCAGGCCACCGTGCTGATCCAGGGCGAAAGCGGCACTGGCAAGGAACTCGTGGCCCGCGCCTTCTATCGCGAAAGTCCGCGCGCCAACGCACCCTTCATCAAGGTCAACTGTGCCGCTGTGCCGGAAAACCTCATCGAAAGCGAATTCTTTGGCCACGAAAAAGGCGCGTTCACCGGGGCGCTGACCAAGCGCGAGGGCCGGTTTGAACTGGCGCATGGCGGCACTATTTTGCTGGATGAAATCAGCGAAATCTCCCCCGCCGTGCAGGCCAAACTGCTCCGCGTATTGCAGGAGCGCGAATTGGAACGCGTCGGCGGCAACCGCACCATCAAGGTGGATGTCCGCGTGATCGCCACCACCAACCGCAACCTGGAGCAAAGCGTGGAAAAAAAGGAGTTCCGCCAGGACTTGTTTTTCCGCCTGAACGTCGTGCCTGTCCATGTCCCGCCGCTGCGGGAACACCGCGAGGACATCCCGCTGCTGGCCATGGAATTCATGCGTCGGCTGGGCCGCAAACACGGGGTCCAAGTCAAGGGGTTTACCGATGCCGCGCTGCGGGTGTTGCAGGAACATGCCTGGCCCGGCAACGTCCGCGAATTGCAAAATGTGGTTGAACGCGCGGTGATCATGTGCGGCGAGAACGGCATGTTGGAGCCGGAACACCTGGGCCTAGCCAGTCATCCGGCGGGTTCCGCCGCTGCTCCCGGGACGGCCGATTTCCCCCCCGCGTCAGGCGCCGCGGTCAGCCGGGGCGGATTTTCCACGCTGGCGGAACTGGAAAAACAGCACATTTTTGCCGCGTTGGACCATTGCAAAGGCAATCGTACGCACGCCGCCAAAGTCCTCGACGTCAGCATCCGCACCCTCCGCAACAAACTGCATGAATATAACGGCACCGGCGCAAAGGCGGAAACGGAGGAGTGACGGGGAGCGGGGGCGGGGCGGAAGATGGCAGTGGCTTCAATTACTTCAGTTCTTCCGCAAGTTGCTCCCCGAGCAACGCCGCCTCGGTGATCTGCCGTTTGCCGCTGGCGCGTTTCACCTGTTCGTCCCGGAAGGAAATCGCCTGGAGCGAGATTTTGTCTCCGGAAATCTCCGCGTAAGCGCCCACCGGACTCTGGCAGCCGCCGCCCATGCCGCGCAAGAATGCGCGTTCCGCCGTCACCGCGTGGAACGTGGTGAGGTGATTCAGCCGCCCGCAGATTTTTGCCAGGCGTTCGTCGTCCGCGCGAATTTCAAGGCCGATCGCACCTTGCCCCACGCATGGCAGCATCTCGTCCAAATCCAGCAAGGTCGCCAGCAGTCCGCCGGGCACCGCCTCGCCGCTGATCGTGCCGTCTGAGTTGATTTTGAAATTCAGCCGGGTCATTCCCGCCAGCGCCAGGATGGTCGCATCCACTTCGCCGCGCTCGGCCACCTTCAGCATCCGCGTGGCCACATTGCCGCGTATTTCCACGATTTGCAAATCCGGACGCACCGCCAGCAGCGACATTTTCCGCCGCGTGCTGCTGGTGGCCACTGTCGCCCCCCTCGGAAAATCCTCCAGCTTGGCGTGCGGCTTGAATCCGCGCAAAGCGGTCAGGCCGGAAGACCGGCCAGGCGTGCCGCGTGAACCCTCTGCGCCAAGGCTATGGCGGGCAGGCGCGTCCGGCGTGAAATATTCGGCGGAGCGATAGATCAGCACGTCGCGCACGTCCTCTCGTTTGGGCGTGGCGGCGAGCACCAGTCCGGCGGGCAAATCCGTGGGCAAGTCCTTCAGGCTGTGAACGGCGAGATCGGCGTGGCCCTGGAGCAGCGCCGTTTCGAGTTCCTTGGTGAACAGCCCCTTCGGCAAGCCGCCCTCGACTTTGGCCAGGGAAGCCTTTTGCAGCTTGTCGCCCGTGGTCTTGATGATCTTCAGCTCGAAGCCCAGGCGGGGGAACGCCGCGCGGCATTGCGCCGCGATCAGGTTCGACTGCGCCAGCGCCAGCGCGCTGCCACGGGTGCAAATGATGATGGGCTTTTCGGCCATAAAACTTCCACCACAGATGAACACAGATTCGCACAGATGGAAAGAGAAACAACGCTGCATTTACAGGTTGAATATTCCGCATATATTTGCCAGCATCCGCCCGTTTCAACGCCGCGTCGCATTCCATATAAATGACTGAAATCAAACCCAACACCAATCTTGAGCCTTGCCTATCAGCCGTCATGCCCGTCTATAACGAGGCGGCGACGGTGGCTGAAGTCATCCGGGTGGTCCTGGCGCAACGGCCCGTCCAACAACTGGTCATCGTGGATGACTGCTCCAGCGACGGCACTTGGGACCAACTCCAGCCGCTGGCGCGCGGCGAGCCGCGGATCAAACTTGTGCGCCACGAGGTTAATCAAGGCAAGGGCGCGGCCTTGCGCACGGGCATCGCCCACGCCACTTCGGACATCGTCATCATTCAGGATGCGGACCTGGAATATGATCCGGCGGAATACCATCTATTGCTGGCGCCCATCCTGGCGGGCAAAGCGGACGTGGTGTTTGGTTCGCGTTTTCTCGGCGGCGGCGGCGGCCACCGCGTTTTGTACTTCTGGCATTCCATTGGCAACACGGTCCTTACGCTGTGCTCGAACATGGCGACGGATTTGAACCTCACCGACATGGAAACGTGCTACAAGACCTTCCGGCGGGAAATCATCCAAAAAATCCGCATCGAGGAGAACCGCTTTGGTTTCGAGCCGGAGATCACCGCCAAGGTGGCGAAATTAAAAGTGCGCATTTACGAGGTGGGTATTTCCTATTACGGTCGCACCTATGCGGAAGGTAAAAAAATCGGCTGGCGCGACGGTTTCCGCGCGCTGTGGTGCATCTTCAAATACAATTTCCTCGCTGGAAGGTAGCCGCGCCATGCCCGCCGCAGCGTTTTGGATTCTCTGTTGGGCGTATTGCAACTGTGCCGGCTGGATGCTGGCGGCATTGCACCAGCTCACGGCCGCGGGCTACGCCGTCGCCCTCCTGCCAGGGGCGGGTTTGGCCCTGCTCTGGCTGATAAAAAACCCGCCGGCCTTTTCGCCGCCAAAATTTTGCCGCCGGTTCCGCCGCCCGCTGCCGGCCGTTTTTCTTGTTCTGGGTTTGCTGATTTTTCTGGGCGGCGCATGGTATGCCCCGGCCAACTATGACGCCCTGACCTATCGGCTGCCCCGCATGTTGAACTGGCTGGCCGCGGGCCAATGGTTCTGGATCCCGGCCATCAATGACCGCATGAATTATTCCGGCACGGGGTGGGAATGGACCGCCATGCCGCTGCTGGCGTTGACCCATTCGGACCGCGCCTTGTTCCTGATCAATTTTTCGGGCTTCCTGCTGCTGCCCGGACTGCTGTTTTCCCTCCTCCGGCAATTCGGCGCCGGTGGGCGTGTGGCCTGGACTTGGATGTGGATTTTGCCCGTGGCCTACGGCTACGCCACCCAGGCCGGCAGCATCGGCAACGATCTGGCGGGGGCCGTCTTGGTTCTGCTCTCGGTCTGCTTTGGCCTGCGGGCGCGGCGCTCGCAACGTCTGGCCGACATCTGGTGCTCCTTGCTGGCGGCTGCCCTCCTAACGGGCGTAAAGTTCTCCAATATTCCGCTGGCTTTGCCTTGTCTGGTGGCCGTCTGGCCGGCGCTGGGGCAATTGCGGAAACATCCGCTCAATGGCCTGCTTTTGACGGTGGTGGCCGTCGTCATTTCCGCCGTCCCGCTCATGGCCTTGAATCAGCTTCATGCGGGAAGTTGGACGGGTGACCCCAATGATCAATCCCGGATGCGCGTCCAAAATCCCGCCGCCGCGCTGTTGGGAAACAGCCTGTTGGTGACGGAACAGACCTTCCTGCCGCCCGTTCTCCCAAACGCCCGCAGGCTGAACACCCTCATCAATCGCAAGTTGCCCGATTCATGGTCCAAACTGTTGCAACGGGATTTTCCGCGGTTCTACTTGTCAAACTTGAATGAACTGCCGAGCGAAGAAGGCGCCGGTTTGGGTTTGGGAGTGGCGTTGTTGTTGCTCGCCGGCTTGGTCTCAACTGGGTGGAGAGGGGTGTGCCAGGGCGCTGGCCCGCGTCTTCACTGCCGGCTGCCATGGGTGCTGCTGGCTGCCTGGGTGGCGGGCTTCGTTTACCTGTGCAAGATGGGTTCCGAGGCTGCCCCGCGGCTTCTGCTTCCCTATTATCCACTGCTGCTCGTTCCGCTCCTGTTGCTGCCCGGTCAATCCCGATTGCTGCAACATTGGGCCGGACGGCTGCTCGCCCTGCTGGCCGCCTTAAGCCTGCTGCCGGTGCTGGTGTTGTCCCCCGCGCGTCCGCTCTGGCCGGGCCGGTCCATTTGTGAGAAGTTGACGAAGAAATTTCCCGGTCAACCTGTGTTCGAGCGCATGGGGTCGGTATATTCAGCCTACGCCCACCGCAATGATTTGCTGGCGCCCCTCCGCGCCAGCCTGCCCGTTGACGCGCGCCAAATCGGTTTCATCGCCGGCGCGAACGACACGGATTATTCCCTCTGGCGTCCGTTTGGCAAGCGCCAGGTGATTTATCCGGCTTACGATGCTCGTCACTTCCTGGTCCATCCCCGCGAAGTCGGTTGGCTGGTGGTCAAGGAACGGGAGTGGCCGTCTATTTGCAGCCTGCCCCTGGCGGGGTGGGCGCAAGCCAATCACTTTCAAATCGTTGCTTCCATCGAGATTGTGGAACTCGTCTCTTGGGGCGGTGAACGCTGGACTCTTTTGCAGCGGGAAAACTGACCCGGTAATACCGGTCCGGAAGGGTCTTGATTTTTTGGGGGCGCGGGGTCTGTGACCCGCGGCAACTTCGCCGGTCGAAGCGCGTCGAGCATAAATAAAAAGCTCTTTGGACATCGCTGCGGGTCGCCGACCGGTCACAGACCCGCGCCCCGTGAACGACGCTGGCAACCTCGTATTGTTGAATTGCCGAAAGCCCCGCTTTGCTTTAGACTGGCGGCATGGCTGCGCCAAAGGAAATTGCTCGTCGCATTGTGTCGCCCTTTGCGGGGGTGGTCAACCGCTTGCGCTATGGCTTTCCCAGCCGGTATTTTCAAGGCGCTGGCCGCATGGGCGACGACTTGATGTGCTCCACGATTTTGCGGGAACTGCGCAAGCGCGGCAAGCGCAGCCTGGCCGTCGTCACCCCCAATCCCAGCCTGTTTGAAAAAAACCCCGATGTGCAGAAAATCATTCTCCAGTCGGACGCGCGCCTCAACCGCTGGGGCCGCGCCGGATTGCCGGTGGTGAAACTGGCCCACACAGGTTACGATGCCGCGCGCGATTTGGATTTGCCGCCGGATGAGCACGTGCTCATCCGTATTTGCCGGCTGGCTGGCATCCGCGGGCCGGTGGAATTGCGGCCTTACATCTTTCTGACCGCGGCGGAACTCGCCGCCGGCAAGCTGGTGGAAAATCAAGTGGCCATTCAGTCCTCGGGCCTCTCCTCGCCGCTTGGCCTGTTAAACCGCGAATGGTATCAGCAGCGTTTCCAGGAACTTTGCGCCGAACTCCGGTCCGATGTCCGGGTGGTGCAAATCGGCGGGATAAGTGATATGCGACTGGAAGGCGCCGTTGACTTGCGCGGCAAGACCAGCCTGCGCCAGACCGCCGCCGTGCTGGCCAATTCGCTGGTGTTCATCGGCCTCGTGGGTTTTGTCATGCACCTGGCCCGCGCGGTGGACTGCCGTTCCGTCATCATTTATGGTGGGCGGGAAAAACCGGCGATCACGGGCTATGTGGCCAACAAGAACCTTTACACCCAGGTCCGCTGCGCCCCCTGCTGGCTCCGCAACGCCTGCGAATTCAACCACAAGTGCATGGACATGATTTCCGTGGAACAGGTTATTGCGGCCACCGCCGACCAAATCAGCCGCCACGGCACGCTGCTGGAAGTGCAGACGGCGGTGCTGTAACCCCGTCGAGTTACTGTGGCACTATTATTATTTCCGGGCGCAACTGGCCGATAAACTGGTTTGGCAGACGCTTGTCGTAGGAACCGGGCACGGCCTGTTCCAGCGACACGTGGCCGTCCGCAAACGTCACGTCCGCCCTTTGTGCATGGCGAAAATGGCCGTTGGGCTGGTTGTTGAAATTGGCATAATTCGTCTCCAGATCCACGTAGTACCATTCCTCAAACATCGGATTGGACAGCGAGGCCGGCGCTTGAAAGGTGTTCACCTGCGCGGAGTCGGCGTACAGCAAGGTCTCCGCCGGATGGAAAATCTTGTTGGCGTTGATCGGATTCTGACCTTCCCCGGCCAGCAGAAACGAGTTGCCGCCGTAGCTGAAAATGACGTTCGTCCCCTTGAGCTTGAATTCCGGCGAACTCCAGGCGGGCGAGGGGCACAGCCGCACGTCGCTTCCGTGCAAATACAGATACAGCGAGCCGGTGGTCAAATCGAAGGCGCGCTGGCCTTCCAACCCGGCCGCCAGCCAGCCAAACCACCATTGCTGACCGGTGCGAATGGGTGCCTGGCAAAGGTTGAAAAAGTTCCCGTAATTGTCGTCGAGATACAGCGCCGTGGCCAGGCCGAGCTGGCGCAAATTGCTCTCGCACGCCGCGCGTTGGGCGGACAATTTGCTTTTGGCCATGGCCGGCAGCAGCATCGCCGCCAAAATGGCGATGATGGCGATGACCACCAGCAATTCAATCAAGGTGAACGCCGGCGTCCGCCCTCCCCGTGGCGCCGGCTTTCCAGCCTGCCCGTCCTCCGCGGCAGTACTGCGGAGGGTGGACGGGTTCACCGGACTTTCGAGTCCCGTGTTCCCGTAATGGAAAGCCTGCCCTGCCTCGTCCGGCGTTGCCGATTTGGAAACCTGCGCCCCGCCCGGAGCGGCCAAGCCTGTTTCACGCCGGAATTTTTCCGCACACCCGCGGCAGATGCACGCGCGGTTGCGGAGATGCTCCGGAACGCGCGCCACCAGCTCCGCCGGAAACTCCGCCTCGGTGCACCAACACGGGCCGTGGGGTGCGTCGGGCGAACCAAGCCGGCACTCGTTCGCGCCCCCGCAGAGCGGACACCGCGCCGGATCGAATGATTGCGGCTGATTCATGCTGATTCAGCTTCTTCCGGCAGCAAATCGCAAAACCAAAACCCCTTCGTAAGCCGCGGGCCACCGGGACAAACATACGCCGAGTTGGCGTCCTTCGGATGTGTCGCTTCAACTGGACGATAGACTTTTTCGCCTACCATGAACTTCACCGGCCTTTTAAACCCTGGCCCGGCGAAGGCAAACGAATGGAACTCGCCGTTCTCACCGCACGGGTCCACTTCCGCCGGCAGCGATGCGATGAAGTCCGCGTCCATTTTGCGGCCCACGGCGTCTTTACCGAGGTAAGCGTCATTGACACAGCAGATAACCGTGCCAAAACCGAGCGCAAAAAATTCGCGGATAAGTTCGCGTGTATCAATTTTCCAGAGCGGAAAAATTCCGCGCATGCCCGTTTTCGCCAGATTTTCCTCGCGCCAGCGTCTGAGATCCTCGAGAAAAATGTCTCCGAACGCGCAGGCGGTCACGCCATCCGCTTGGTGCGCGGCCAGGCATGCGGACATTTTTTGCAGATACTCCTCGTTGGAGCTGCGCTGGCTGACGAATATTTTTTCGAGCGGCAAACCGAGGGCTTCGGCCTGCTGTTCGAGCAATTCCAGCCGCACCCCATGCATGGAAACACGCTGGAAATGCCCGTTGCACGTGGTGAGCAGCGATACAACCTCATAGCGCTCGTCCTGCCGGAGACGGTTCAGCGCCAGCGCGGAATCCTTGCCGCCGCTCCAGCAGAAGATGACTTTCTCTTTGGCTTTTGGATTCATGGCAACTCGGCGCTGACGCGGTAAAACGCCGCGCCCCCCGGCGGATTCGTGTCCTGCAACAGCAGGCTCGTGCCGTTGCCAAACACCGTGGGCGCGACCGCGGTCCAATTAATCAAATCCGTGCTTCCTTGCAGAGTGTACACCCAATTAGTGTCACTGGCGAATTGCACTTGTCCGGCGGCGGTGGCTTGAATTGACCCAATCGGCAGTGGCGTGGCGAAAGCGAGGTTGCCCACCGTGCCGTGCGCCAGCAGGGTGTCGCCATAACCGTCGTCTTGGAAGCTGCTGACGGACAGCGTGTCGAGTTGAAAGTTGCCCATCGGGCCGCTGCCATTGGGAATATTTAGTGCCGCATATACCTGTCCATTCGTGTAAACCGTGCCATGAACGACCGTTTCTCCGGCCTGATGAATGAGTTCCACGCGGTAAAGAATCCCGGGACTCAGCGGGTCATAGGCAACCGTCCAAAAAAGACCAGCATAGCCGGCTTGCGAATCTTTGAGCGTGGCTTCCAAGGTGTCGGGTTCGGTGAATCCCTGATAATCAATGGCGGGCGTATAATCGAACTCGAAGAGATTCGGCAACGGGGTGTTCGCCCGGTTAAAATCCGGGCTGGTTGCATCGGAATAGTGCAGCAAGCCGATCGCCACGGGATTACCGTAGCCCACGGCGGTGGCGTCATTCAGCTGCACATCAATCACGACGCAAAAACTGTCGTTCGTGGTTAGCGTTACGCCGAGCGAATGATAAAAATAGCTGTTCGTCTGCGACGAATCCCAAGTCACGTCCAGCACTTGGTTCGCGGGATCCCATTGAAACAAATTGGTGTCGCCAAACTCCTGCCAGCCGTCGAGGGCCGGATCGGTGGCAAAGGTTTCGCGAACCAATGTGGCGTGAACGGTGCTGACAACAAACAGGCTGGCAACGGCCAGCAAACGGATTTTTTTCATGGCTGATCTTTCAATTTTGTGCCGCAAAAATTCTTTGAGGCACGGTTTTTGGTTGAGAGACCAGGGTGGATGAAAGCGATTATTCGGCCGTCGAAGGATCTCAGGCCGCGTGCCCCCACGCGGCGCCTTTCAACCTTTCAATGGGCCAAAAACAAAAAGCCTTCATTCCACAAAACGGAGAACGAAGGCATTCGACGAATTCCGCCAAAAAAACAGCTTGGCGGACTGGCCCCATCCTTCTCTTTGCGGAGAAGCGCCCCGAAACGTTCGGAGCTGACGAGCGCAATCAAACCGGTATCCTGACTCGGGGCTTCGTGCCTTCTTCCCGCCTTCCTGCCCGGGGGCAGTGGCATTGGGAGTTGTAGCCCTTACAGTGGCGCAACCGTCCCGGATTCTCACCGGGTTCCCTGACATTTGACCGCAACAATGGCGGAAACTTTCCGCCGCTTTCAAAGAACACCCTCTTTGTACGCTGAATAAAAGAATTTCCAAGTAAAATCTTTTCCGCCTTCCATCCTCATGCCGCATCCTGATCTTCATACCCGCCCACGGACAGTCTGACTGTCTGGGAGGCTTTTGAAACGAGGTGGACGCGGATGATAACATCTCCAGCCGGTCTCCCTGTAAAATGTCCCGTACGGGACATTTCATGCGCAATCTGATCAGGTCACAGGATAAAGGCGAGAATGAGAAGGAGCACGAGAATGTGGATGATTTTCCCCGTTGCTTCCCCGCTTGAAATCTCCCCGTCAATCCGCCATACTACCGCATGGCCTTCCGCGATTTTTCGGCCCAATCCCAGGGCGTCCAATTGTTGCAGCGCTCGCTGGCGCGCGGGCGGCTCGGCCACGCCTATCTGTTCACTGGCGACCAGCTCGAGGCCCTGGAAAACCTCGCCCGCACCTTGGCCAAAACCCTCAACTGCCTCCAGCCCGTCACGGCCAATGGCGTCGCCACGGACTGCTGCGACGAATGTTCGAGCTGCAAAAAAATCAACGATGAAATCCACGCCGATATCCACTGGGTGCGGCCCGAATCGAAATCGCGCGTCATTACCATTGACCAGATGCGCGGGCTCATGCGCGAAATTCAGCTCAAACCCGCCGAGTCGCCGTTCAAGGTCGCGGTCGTTGCGGGAGCCGACCGCCTGAATCCGCAGGCGGCCAACGCGTTTTTGAAAACGCTCGAGGAGCCCCCCCCCAAGTCCGTGCTCATCCTGCTCTCCACCGAGCCGTCGCGGCTGCTGGAAACCATCCTTTCGCGCTGTTTGCGCCTGAATTTCACCGAAACCGCCCGCGTCCTGGCACCCGAGCACGCCGTCTGGCTCCAACAATTCAGCGCCGCTGCCGCCGGTCAAAAAAGCCTGCTGGGACGTTATCGCCTGTTGGATTCGCTCCTGCAGCGGCTGGGAGCCATCAAGGCTCAAACGGAGGAGTTTCTGACCGCGCGCTCCCCGCTGGAAAAATACGGCGACGCCGAAAAGGACTTGCGCGAAAAATGGGAGACCGAATTGACCGCCGCCATTGAGGCGGAGTACCGCCGCCGCCGCGCCGAGGTCTTGCTCCTGTTGCAATGGTGGCTGCGCGACGTCTGGCTGCACACGCTCGCCGCGGGCGAAGCCTTGCTGCATTTGCCGGAGATTGCCGGCGCCGACGAAGTCGCGCACCGCCTCACCCCGCATCAGGCCCGCGAGAATCTCCAGGTGCTGGAAAACACTCAGCGGCTGCTCCATACCAACGTGCAGGAAGCCCTCGCCCTCGAAGTCGGCCTGCTGAAGCTGCAGCTTTGATTTTTCCTGCCGCGCGCTCCAAGCGTTGAAGCGTTACAACCATGCAGTCCGGGTATTCTCACCCGGCATCCCCCTTCGTCCTGATCCTCCTGCTCCTGCACATCCTCGCCGCCTCCCTCACGCATCAAGCATCACGCATTATGTCACCTCGCGCTCCAGCCGCTGGACCTCGTCGCGCAGCATTTCGGTCACGCGGTTTTTCACCAGGTAAACCTGGTTGACCGCCACCTTGAAGGTTTGGGCCACCTTTTCGGGCGGCCATTCGCGGTTCACGTAAAAATCGAAAATCTGGAACTTTAGGGGATCGAGGTGGCGTTTAACGCGAGTCATGGCCGCGGTCAACACGGTTTTCTGCCAGTCCGTCTCCCAGATCGCAGTCCAGTCGGGGCTTTTCTCATCGGCAATGCGCTCCAAGGTTGCTGTCTCCGCCGAGCCATCGAGGCGGACATGGTGTGGGGATATTGGGCCGCGTTTGCGAAACTGATCCACGATCCGCCAGCGGGTGAGGGTCAGCAACCAAGCCTTGAAAGTGCCGATGGCTGGATTGTAAGTAAACCGCGGCATTTGCTTGGACACGGCCAACATGGTTTCCTGCACCACGTCCTGCGCTTCGGCGTCGTTCAAGCCGGCCTTGCGGGCAAACCGGTAGATGAGCTGCCAGTAGATTTCGAAGAACTCCTGCCAGCTCGCCTGGTCGTCCAAGTCCTTCATCCGGCCCAGCAGTGTCGCGCGCGTGCGAACCAATTCGTCCTCGTTCTTTGCCACGAGTGACTAATGCCTCCACCCAAGACGGTTGGCAAACAAAAAAAGCTAAAACCGGCGGATCACCCTTTATTCCGCCTCCAGCTCCTGGCTGTCGGCGAATGCGGCCATGGTGATCCGCCGGTGCGCCTCCTCGGCGAGCCGCGGACGGTTGACTCTGGTCACCGCGCCCGCGTAAATTCTTTCTTCCACCTGAAATTGCAGCGCCGCCTTGAGGCTCTCAAGCAGCGGGGCCCGGTTGGCCGCGCGAAAACGACTGAGGGCGGACGCGTCCGGCAGCGCTTCCCACCAGGGCCACGGAAAATCGGGGTCGCTCGCCGCCCGACTCGCCAATTTGGCGGAACTGTAAATTTGTTCCGCGTAACCGCGGACCAGCAACGCCAGCACGTCACGCGCCTGCGTAAATGGCCGGGCGGAATCGGCGTTCAGCGGTGTGAGCGCCTCGGCCGGCTGCGCGTCCACCGCGTCCTGGACGGCTTGGTCCAGCGTGCGGGGACGAAAATCGGAGCCGCCCAGGGCGACGGTCCTGGCTGCGGCTGCCGGGCTCACCGCCGCGCCGGCATTATTACAAATCATGGTATTCATGTTATTTCCTTTCATTTATGGTTCAGACTTGAAGGTGTTACGCAAACGCGGGCCAAATCTTTCAAATTATTTGCTCCCTTGGACAGTTCACCTGGCAGGCGGCGGCGTGAGGAGTCGAAGTTCGTGCCAGTATCCCCCAGGCCCAGCGCCACCTGCTTGGAGCGCCGTCCACCGGGCACGGTTCGATTCCTGAAAGAATCCTTCCTTTGGCACGTAACACACTGGGGCGGGCAAGCGGAGGAAGGCAGGGACAGCCCCAAAACGGAAGGCGGCGTCCTGAGGGTTTGAGGCCGGAGCGCGAGTCGAGCGCGCGGGTCTGCGACCCGCGGCAACTCCGCCGGCGCCTGGAATTAGACCAAAGACCTTGGAGCTGGACGTGGTTGCGGCTCGCGGAGCCGCGCAGCGCGAATTGCCTGGATTCAAAAACGCCGGGCTTGCATTGCCTCCGCCGTTCAATTAAAAGAAGCTGGATTTAGAAAGGAAGTAAGGTGGTATTATGAACCGATTGCTCTGGGTCGTCCGGCGGATGACGGTCATCGCCAGCATTGGATGGATTGCGCCCGGAGCCCAACCGGCCTTCGCGCAAACAGCCGACGCCGTCCAAATCAAGGAAGCGAGCGGCGTGGTGGAAATCCTGTCCCCGGGCGCCACCAACTGGATTCGCACCACCACCGGCCAGGAACTCCACCCATTCGACTTTGTTCGCACCCGGGCCAACAGTTCCGTCGGCATTTGGATGACCAACACAGTGCTGCGCTTTCCGGAGTTGAGCGAAGTGCAAATCCTGCCCGGCAACGCCGGCGACGGCCAGGATCTCAAACTCATTCAGGGCCTGCTCTCATTTTTTCATCGCGACAAACCGGGCCGTATCCGCGTCCTCACCAACGGCGGCGTAGCCGGGGTCAAAGGCACCGAATTTGTTATGGCGGTTGCCACAACCAACCTGGTCGAGCAAACCACGATCTCCGTGATTGATGGCGAGGTCCTGTTCACCAACGCCGGAACCATGCTGCTGCTCTCAAATGGCCAGCAAGCCGTGGGCACAAGCAACGACCCGCCCCACCGCATCGCCGGTTTCAACGCCACCAATCTGTTGCAATGGTGCTTCTATTATCCCTGCGTGCTGGACTTGGACGAACTGCCGCTCACCGGCGCGGAAACCAACCCGCTCAAAGCATCGCTGGCTGCCTATCGCGCAGGGGATGTGCTGGCGGCCCTGTCAGATTACCCGGCCGCGCGGCAACCTCAGTCCGACGCTGAAAGGGTTTATCTCGCGGAGCTGTTGTTGTCGGTGGGGCAGGTGGAGTCGTCGGAAGCCCAGCTGTCCGCGATGACGAAAACGGGCGCCGACAGCAGAGACCGCCGTCTAGCCAGCGCGTTGTACACGCTCATAGCCGCAGTGAAACGCGGCCCGCGTCCCCTCGGCGGCAATGAGCAATTGTCGTCCGAACTGCTGGCCGCCTCCTATTATGAACAATCGCTGGCTGGGCCAAAGGCCTTGGACCGGGCCCTGGCGTTGGCCCGCGCGGCCACCAACTCGCCGGAGTTCGGTTTTGCCTGGGAGCGCGTCGCGGAACTCGAATTCAGTTTTGGCCTGATAGACCGCGCGTGGGCGGATTTGCAGCCAGCGCTCGAAATCTCGCCGCGCAACGCCCAGGCGCTGGCGTTAAGAGGTTTTCTACTGGCGGCACAGAACCGCATCCGCGAAGCCATCGCGAGCTTTGACGAGGCGCTCGCGGTGGACTCGGCGCTGGGCAACGCCTGGCTGGGCCGCGGCCTGTGCCGCATCCGCCGCGGCGAGAGCAAGGGGGGACGCCAGGATTTGCTCATCGCCGCCGCCATGGAGCCGCGCCGCGCCTCGCTGCGCAGCTACCTGGGCAAGGCGCTGGGCGATGCCGGCGACAAGCGCCGGGCGATCCATGAGTTGAACCTGGCCAAGCAGCTGGATCCCAACGACCCCGCCGCCTGGCTGTATTCGGCCTTGCTGGCGGAGGACAACAATCGCCTGAACGACGCCGTGAGCGATCTCGAAGAGTCTCAGGCACTAAACAACAACCGCCGCGTTTATCGCTCGGACCTGTTGCTCGACCAGGATCGCGCCGTCCGCGGCGCAAATCTCGCGCGGATTTACGACGAAGCGGGCCTGACGGACGTTTCGGTCTGGGAGGCCAACCAGGCGGTGGAGGCGGATTACGACAACTATTCCGCCCATTTGTTTTTGGCGAACAGCTATGATCGCCTGCGCGAACAGTCGCCCGTGGATTTGCGCTACGAGACACCGGCTTACAGCGAATATCTTCTGGCCAGCCTCCTCGGTCCCGCGGACGGACGCCTTTTGGCGCAGCCGGTCTCCCAGGGCGAATATACCAGCCTGCTGGAACGCGATGGGCCGGGCCTCTTTTCCAGCGTCGAGTATTTGGGTCGCGGCGCGTATGACCAATATACGGCTCAATATGGCACGTTCAAAGATACCAGCTACGCCTTGGAAGAAGAATATGCTTCCGATCCTGGCGAACTGCCGGATCAAGACAGCACTTCCCACCTCTATTCCTTTAAACTGAAACAGGCACTGACTCCGCATGACCAAGTTTTTGCACAGGTGCAACAATATGAGCAAAGCGGCGGTGATTTGGATAGCGTCTATAGCGCGACCAACATCAACCGCAGTTTTCGCTCCTCTGAAAAGCAGAACCCCAACCTTGTGGTGGGTTACCATCATGATTGGGCGCCCGGTCAGGATACGCTGTTTTTGTTTTCGCGCTTCAACGACAGCTATGATTATTCGATAGCCGACGAGCCTGCCATTCTGGAGTATAAACACACTCAGACGTTTCCACCGCTGGACCTCAATACGGCCAACCAAGAAAATGAAAACCTTTACAGCGCCGAGCTCCAGCACATCTGGCAGACGACTCGCCAAACGCTGATAGCGGGAGGTCGCTACCAGTGGGGCGTCGCGTCGGAGCAGAATGTTCAGACCGATCCCAGCGCGATCGACGACGCTTATTTTCCCAACAAGGGCAAGACTCCGTTGGCGGAGAGCGTTGATTGGAATTTTTCCCGCTGGAGCGTTTACGCTTACGATCACTGGCATCTCTGCGATGCCCTGGATTTGATCGGAGGGCTGTCCTTCGACCGGCTCACCTTGCCGCGCAATGATGCTTCGCCGCCGCCAAGCCCAGATTCCAAAACCGAGAGCCAGCTTTCGCCCAAACTGGGTTTTGTTTGGACGCCGACTTCCTCCTCGACGTTCCGTGGCGCCTTCACCCGTTCGCTCGGGGGATTCAATCTGGATCAAAGCCTGAGTTTGGAACCTCCCGAGATCGCCGGTTTCGTGCAATCTTACCGGAGTCTCATTCCCGAATCCCTCGGCGGGCGCATTGATGGCGCCAAGTTTGAAACGTTCGACCTCGCCTACGAGCAAACGCTCCTGCGCCATACATATCTGGCGCTGTCGGCCGAACTCCTGTATTCGAGTGCGAACCCGGAAATAGGCGAGTTTGATTATCATGCCTTTGCCTCCGCCGCGCCATCAAGCCTGCCGGAGAATTTGGATTTCCGCGAGTGGTCGTGGGAAGGGACTCTCGATCAAATCATTTCGCGGGATTTAACGCTGGGTTTGGATTACCGGTTGAGCAACGCGCGGTTCTCCGATGGCTACCCCGGGCTGCCACCGGCGCCAAATGCCGCGGATTCCCTGCAATCGTCCGTGCAAGAGGGGTTGCTTCAGAGCCTCCTGATTCATGCCACGTTCAACCATCCCTCCGGCTTTTTTGCCCAACTCCAAGGCCGCTGGACAGCGCAAAGCAATTTCGACGCGGATAGCAGCCTGAAGGGGGATAATTTCTGGCAATTCGACCTGCTGGCTGGGTACCGCTTTCCCCGCCGTCACGCGGTCATTTCGGTTGGGGTGTTGAATTTCACCGGGCAAAACTACCACCTCAATCCGGTCAATCTCTACGTTCAGTTGCCGCGTTCCAGCACGTTCGTCTGCAGATTCCAGATTAGTTTTTAACGGAAATTCACCCTGATGCCGATTCGGCTGCCGACCTTCGGAGAATTCGAGCCGTTGAAAACTATGCTGAACTCGAGCTTTTGTCCCGAATCACTATGGAATGTCGCCGAATACATGTCGCGGCTTACTCTATTGGTCATGCAAACAACCGGGTTTGGTTGCGGGGCCCCTGGGATGAGCTGCGTGAACTCCGCGTTGTACTCGGTGGTGTGCATGACGTAATTTAGGTCTGAGTTCGTTGGGTTCAAGTTCGTCAATGTTAAGTCACAAGTTCCTCCGGAAGCAGCGATGCGTTCAAACGCAACCATGCTTTTGCCCACAGGAAGACAAGAGGCTATTGGGTCGCCCGGTGCGGGCACTACCGGTTGTCCTATCGTCGGGGGCGTTATGGATTCTATTGCGGCAAACCTCCGTCCGCCCGCAAAACCCAGGATCAGTCCAACGCATGCAGCCACAATTAGGTAACTAATTTGCACGTTCCGAGTGGTCATATTTCTCCTTTCATTGTTCTGGTTTTCCCCGCCCGCCACCCGCGCCGATGCCACCGGTGGCCTTATTGGCCCGAACCATCTGGCCCGAACCATCCTGGCTCTCTTTTATCACCACAAGACGTGCTTGTAAAGGAAATTAGACGCTTTTAAAAAATGAGTTTGCACGCTTGGGGCTTTGCCGTAGGCTTCACGCGGGCGCTGGTTTGAACCCTGATGGGAGGTTTGGCGCCGGTCGCGGCGGGGGTCCGCCGCAGGCCAGTCTTTGGCTGGCCGATTGTGAAACACACGTCCGTCATCAAGCGAATACTTCCTGGATCCGCGCTTATCGGCGCGGCGCTCGCCGTGGTTTGCGGCCTGGCGCTCCGAACTCCCCTCGGCGATTCGTGGGTAAACGCCAGCTATGATTCGCTCTACCGCTTCGGCGCCCGCGCGGCTGCCAGCCCCATCGCGTTCATCCTGATGGACAATGATTCCCACGAAATCCTGGGCCAGCCGCGCACCAGCCTCTGGGATCGCAAGCTGCACGCGGATTTGTTGGACAAACTGACCGCCGACGGCGCCGGGCTCGTGGTTTTCGACGTGTTCTTCCAGGAAACCAATTATCCCGCCACGGATGCCCGGTTGGCTGACGCCATTCGCACCAACGGCAAGGTGGTGTTGATGGCCGAGGTCAGTTCGAAAATGAGGCCGCTGGACAACGCCACCATTGAGCCGCCCCTGGAACTTTTCCGGGCGGCGGCAGCCGGTTGGGGCATCGGTCAAGCCGCCGGGGATACCGGCGCCCTCATCCGGCAGCACTGGCCTTTTTATGCGCTCGGCGGGGACGACATCCACAGTCTGGCCTGGGCCGCCGCGCACACCCTTGATCCGAAACTCGGCACCACGGCCGACCAACAATGGCTCCGATATTACGGCAGAAACGGGCCGGGAGAAAAGGTGCCTTACTATCTGGCGCTCACAAATTCACCCGGTTACTTTCGCGAAAAAATCGTCTTCATCGGCAACTGGCCGAGGCTGCCCAGGGATCCCGGCTCGCCCGATGATGACAAATTCCGCACGCCTTATACCGCTCAAACGGGCGAGGCCGTTGGCGGCGTGGAAATCATGGCCACGACTTTTCTGAATTTGCTGCATGATGAAGGGCTGCGACGGCTTCCACCCATGGCGGAAATCGCGCTGCTCGTCTTGGCGGGACTATTCATTGGCGGCGGGCTTTGCCGGCTGAAGCCGCTGTACTCCTTGCTGGCGGCGGCGGGAATTTTTCTGGCAGTGATGCTCATTGCCGTTACTTGGAGTTACTACCGCAACCACTGGTTCCCCTGGCTGCTGGTCGCCGGGGGCCAGTTGCCTTGCGCGCTGGCTTGGGCCTGGGTTTCACAGTCCAGGCGCGTCGCGCATTTTCTGGAGCCATTTCCCGGCTATACCGTCGTGGACGGCCCCTTTGGCGAAGGCGCCTACGGCAAAGTCTGGCTCGTGCGCAATACGACTGGCCAGTTGCAGGCGCTCAAGGAAATCCAGCGCGCCAATTTCCGAGAGCCGGGCCCTTACGAGCGGGAGTTCAACGGTCTCAAGCATTACAAGCCGGTTTCCAGCGAGCATCCCGGCCTGCTGCACATTGACCACGTCAACGCCAATGAGGCGGCGGGCTATTTTTATTACGTCATGGAACTGGGCGACGCCATGGACCCTGCCTGGGAGCAGCAGGGCCAACCCTACCGGCCGCGTGATTTGGCCGGCGTTTGCGGTCGGGCGGAGGGCGGACGGCTGCCCGTGCGCGAATGTCTCCGCATCGGCATTGGGCTGCTCGAGGCGCTGGATTTTCTTCACCAGCACGGACTCGTGCATCGGGACATCAAACCTTCCAACATCATTTTTGTGAATGGCCGGCCCAAACTGGCCGACGTGGGGCTGGTGCGCCAAGCCAGCCCGGACTCCACCTACGTGGGCACGGAGGACTACATGCCGCCGCCGCCTGAGCCGCCGGGATCGAAAGTCGCCGACATCTACGCGCTGGGCAAAGTTCTCTACGTCATCAGTACTGGCAAGTCTGCAAAGTCCTTTGCGGAACTTTCGACCACGCTGGTTGACAAACCCGAGTTTCTGCGTCTCAATGAAATCATCCGCCAGGCCTGCCAACCCGCCGCCGACCAGCGCTACCCCAGCGCCGCCGCGATGCTCGCGGCGTTGCGGGCCGCTCAAGCCGAACTGGATGCCGGTGGAACAAACGTAGCCTGAGGCTGTTGCCGGGCGGTCATGCCCGCAATCATTAAAGCGTTGGCGCGCGAAACACGAAGCGTTGCACCGATGCAGCTGCGTTTTCCGGTGGGCCCCGAATCACTAAGGCGATCTAGTCCCCATAATTCCTTGCATTGTCTGCACAGCCTTGCGCACTCCTGTTTTTAGCAATCCCAGTTCTGTTTCGTTCCGGATGATTGGCTGTATTGAATTAAACTCACCTTCATAATTCAGCAGACCCTCAGCAAGACGGTGAGCGCACGACCTTGGATTTTTGGAACCGTCATTGCAATTAAGCCACTGGAGGGCACATGATTCAAGAGCTTTGTGGTGAACGGCTGAAGGATCGAGAACTGCCGCCAAAAAGGCCATTTGCAACCGTCGATCGAGTTTGGCAAAACTTGAGCGACTGCCATATGGCTGGCGTAGGCACGGAAGGCTGTCGTTTTCATAAACGGCGCCCAGCCCGATCCAGCTGAAGTCCTTTTGAAAATGCTCGATCGCTTTTTGGCGATAATCTGCAAAATCGCCAGGCTTTTGAGTATGCGCGCTCAAGATGGCCTTCTGCAAGAAATAGTGCCCCAAGCCATGCGGACTGGTAAAAAGTTCCTTGCTGCGATCAAGACAGAATTCAGCCTTCTCATCATTTCCGAAATATAAGTCAGCGGGGGCTTGCCACAACAGGTCGTAGCCCAAGTCTTCCCATGCGCTTATCTTGGCGTCTCTTTTTTCGGCTGATTTCAAAAGTTGAAGTCCACGGCTTATGTGGCCGGGATGATTCCGCAGCAATCCTTCGATAATCAGGTTCTTGCCGCAGAAAAGCTCCAAGGCTGCGTGGTAGGCGGAAGGTGGAATGTGACAATTGTGCGGTACAATCAACGAATGGCCCGTCCTTACGGCATCTTTTGGCATGGGTTGTGAAGGCGCCGCAGCCAGAGACAACCCAGCCAGCTCTCGGCTCGCTTTCGCCAAGAAATAGCGGATTCCACTAAAATCCTGCTGGCGTTCGCATATCCGCGCTCGCAATAGAAGCGTCTGGAAGGAGATCGCTTTCATGCCTGGAACGTCTGGTTCCACCAGACTCAAACGCCGGTGCAATGCTTCCGCCAGCGAGGCCGAAGTTTCCAGTGGGTTGATCCCAAAGCCAAGATAAAGGATGTTCAACTCCGCCTGAATGGCCGCGGGATGAAAGTCGCTGACTTGCCTGGCAAGACCAATGATCGCCTTAAACCTCGTTTCATCCTCAGCATAGTTGCGATTTTTATAATGAAGGTCACAAGCCTCGTGCATCATTCTTAGCAGCGCTTTCTCCCTGGAATCATTCGCAGGGGCGCCGTCGGTTTGCGGCCAGCCGGGGGAGGCTGGTGCGGCGGCAGATATTTCGATGCGAGGCCGTGGAATGCCGCTGGACGTTGCCATGTTCATTGCCAGGGACACTTGGTTCCGCCGCAGATAACGGGAGATGGTCATGCGGCTCACCGCGAATCTCTTGGCGAAATCTTGCAACAATGGCTGCGTGGCACATCCATGGAGCAACTCCTGGATTTTCGTCTTCTGCGCCCGGGTCAACTTTGCCTTTCGGCCAGGACGAGGCCGGTCGTTCAAGCCGTTGAACCGGTCCGCCTGCCAGCGCTTTTTCCAAAGTAAGACCCGACTGGAACTGATTTTCACGGCGGCTGCCGCCTTGCGTACGGAGCAACCTTCATCGAGCAGCAACAAGAGACGCGCACGTCGCGCTTCTTGCGGTGTTCGCCCGCCCGCACGGGACCAAACCTCCATCGCGGCACGATCCGAGGGAGTCAAAAATGAGCCTAGGCCGCAAGTTGCAGGAGCGGTCATCGTTGTTGGGATTTGTTGTATCACTTAATTATGTTACACACCGTGATGGCAGGGTCAAGCAGGGAGCGGCGCCGTGCGGCGGCGCGTCCACAGCCGGGGGCGCATCGGATCGCGGTTAATGCCGCGTCAGAGGCCCAAAATTTTTCGAGCGGGGAATTGAAGCGCGGGCCAAAGACGCTGCCGGCGCCATCTTTGTCGTTGGACAAACCAATTGCTGGGTGAAGGGATAAACGCCGCCCCAGATCGGCTCGGGTTTGATTGAAACTCGACAGCTATTATTTCTCTTTCGTATGCTGGCTGGAATGTCCGACCGCCGCCACAAAGTCTGGGTTTTCGTGCTCGAAGGCATCGCCGCCCTGGCCACAACTTTCTATGGCACCTATGTCTTTTTTTTGCTCCGAGATAAGTATGGATTTGGCAATGTTGGTAATCTGAGTGTGGCGGCGCTCCAGGGTTTGATGGGGGCCGTTGCCGCCTGGCAAGGCGGGCGCTTCGCGCAACGGTGCGGTTATTTTACCGCCTTGCAGGTCGGGTTTGGCGGAATGGCGGTTTCACTTCTTGCGGGCTGGTTGATGCCGGGCTTGGTTGTCCAACTGCTGGTGCTCGGGGGCTTCATCACTTTCGCCTGCTTTGTCTGGCCGGCGCTGGAGGCGCTGGTCAGCGAAGGCGAAAGTGGGGAGGACTTGCCGCGCATGGTGGGCATTTACAACGTGGTCTGGGGGGCGGCCACGGCCGTTTCTTTCTTTTGCGGCGGGGCGCTATTCGATCATCTCGGGGCACGCAGCATTTTCTGGCTGCCAGCCGGGATTTTTGGTCTGGAAATCTTGTTGGTCTGGCGGCTGGCGCGAAGGCTTCAGGTCACGCCGCATGCGCCCGGGCCATTGCTGTCAGTGTCTCGGGAAAGACAGACTCCAAACGGGAGGCCATTCGTGAATCCGCGGATGTTCCTGTGGCTGGCCTGGCTGGCCAATCCATTTGCTGGCATCGGTATTTATACGTTGGTGGCCATCATCCCCGACAAAGCCCGCGAGCTGCATCTCAGCGCAACCTACAGCGGCTTTTTTTGTTCAATTTGGTTTTTCGCCCGCTTGGCAGCCTTTTTGCTCCTGTGGCGCTGGGAGGGGTGGCATTATCGGTTCCGCTGGCTGCTAGGAGCTTTTTTGGCCCTGATGGGCGGCTTTGCCACGATTCTGCTGGCGCGGAATTTCTGGCTGCTGATTCTGGCTCAAATCAGCTTCGGTTTGGCCATTGGGTTGACGTACTACTCGTCACTTTTCTATTCCATGGACGTGGGAACAACCAAAGGCCAGCACGGAGGTCTTCATGAAGCGGCGATGGGCGCGGGGAATTGCCTCGGCCCCGCAGTCGGCGCGGCCAGTCTGCTGCTGGCGCCGCACGCTGCCAACGCGGCGGGTTATGCGGTGAGCGGCCTCATGGCCATTGGACTTGTCGGCCTCGTCGGCCTGCGACTGCGCTCTGCGCCGCGACCGATGCATCGGCAATGATCAGGAATCCACGGAGCTGAGCTGAGGCAGGACCCGCGCCAGCAACCGTTCGAGACCAATATCCGGTTTCCCAGATTCACTGTATCACTTATTTGTGGTACGCACGCTTGGTGTGCCGCCAGTTTTGAGCTAGAATCAAATCATGAATCCAAAGCCAAAATATCTGGCGTATCACTCATTTATGTTACGCACGCTTGGGATACAGTCAATATTCGGCTATATTCAAACCATGAACCCCATGTGCCAACAGCGCCCAGCAGCGAGTCCAACGCAGACTGGCAACCACTCCAAGCCGCTGGCTTTTACGCCAGCGAACTCCCCCAGCAAAGCCTTTACCTTGATCGAACTGCTGGTGGTGATTGCCATAATCGCGATTCTGGCGGCCTTGCTGCTGCCCGCACTGAGCAAGGCCAAAATCAAGGCGCAGGGCATTTCGTGCATGAACAGTTCCAAGCAATTCGAGCTGGCTTGGACGATGTATGCCGACGATAATGCCAATCAGTTGGTGTTCAACCGAACCGGCGGCGGTCCCAACCATCCCCCCAACCTGTGGGATCCCACTCAACAGAATTGGGTTTATGGAACCATGGCCAGCACCAGCGACGCAACGAACCAACTCCTCATTACTTCGGGGTTGATATATTCCTACGTGTCCTCGATTCCCGTGTACAAATGCCCCGGAAACCAGAAGAACATGCTTCGGGGAATCTCAATGAATTGCCATGTGGGCAATCCGGAGATCAGCAACGGGTCGGATTTGGATAAAACATACCCGGTTTACCACAAATCCAGCGACATTAAACAACCTTGCATGACTTGGGTGATGGTGGATGAAAATGATAAAACCATCAATGATGGTTTTTTCGAAATTGGCATGGTAACCCAGTCAGCGGCAGGGGATTATCCTGGAGCTTCCGTGAACGACTGGGTTGCCTTCTATCATAACAATGGCAGCGGCTTCAGCTTTGCCGATGGCCATGCTGAACTGCACACCTGGCACGGTCTCTACAGTCTTTTCCAGAGTTCAGGAGGAGCAAGTCCAGTGGCGGTCTCTGCTGATGCCATGCCGGACTGGTCCTGGCTGCTGAATCGAACGAGCATAAAATGACCGCCGCAGGCTTTATTCTGCAAAACTGCCCCCTGCACGATCTCAGTGAAGCTCGGCGGATAGACCGGAAATGAACAATTCCACACTTTCGATCAACCGTAATATCCCGAATATTTGCAAAGTTAAAATGCAACCCCGTTTTTCCATAGGTCGTATTATTCTGGCGGTGGTGATTCCCTCTTTGCTGGCGGCGAGGTGCTTGGCACAGATGGTCACGGGCAGCGCGATGGAAGACTTCACCAACACCTTCGGCGTTTCCGCCAAGGGCTGGACCGCGCAGCAAACCGGATGTTCCCAGGGTGCAAATGTTCTTTGGCCGGGGGATCAAGCGTCGTTCACGTTCTTTGTAAAGCCGGGGCAGCCGTACAAGGGGCCGGTCCAGGCAACCGTCATTCACTATGGCACGAAAGGCAAGCCTGGCGACTGGTGGAAACCGATTGTCTTCAAGTTTGCCGAGACCAGCTCCAGCACTGTGGATGTGGATTTGCCGACTGAAGGCGGGAGCATCACCATCCGTCCGGAGATTGACGAAACCTTTGGCGGCTATGCCATTATCCTCCGCTTGGGCGAACGCGGCCGAGCATTTGGTTGCAGTTGTGTGCGGGTTCCGCAGCCGGAGCCGGGCCGCGAGCAATTTCCAACCTATGCGTTGGACATGGGGTGGGCGAAAGACCGGTCACCGCAGGTATTCGGTGTTTTCAAGCGACTTGGGATCAAGGGGGCCAGGGTTGAGGGCGGCTACAACACGATTGAAGACGTGCATGTTGATTGGGCTGTGGAAAACAACGTGACCTTGATGATTACTGTTGGGCGCGGCAAAACGCCCAATGAGCAGATGCCTCTTGGCCGAGGACGTCCATGGCTAACACCGGACAACACCTGCATTGAAAAGATCAAGGAAGACTTCGCCTGGCTCCCATCTTTCGATCCGGAACTGAAACGTTATCTCAAGGACGTGGTTTCCAAGTATGGCTGGCCAAAAGGCCCCATCAACGCCGTGGAATTGTGGAACGAACCTTGGGAGGGTCACTCGATCAGTGGCTGGGGGGCTGACATCCCGCGTTACCGCGAGATTTACAGAGTCATGGCCGAAGCAGTGATCGAAGCCCGCAAGGAAGCGGGGGTGAAGGTTCTCATTGGCGGAGCGTGCTCTTCCTCCAACACCCGGGACAAGCTCTTTTCTGATGGCTCAGACACCTTTCTGCCCTGGCTGGATTTTGTCAGCATCCATTACCAGGCGCTCTCCGCCGACCCGGTGCTGGAACCTAAGTGGATGAACCGCAAGAGTGAATATGGCCGCGTCCGGGTCTGGGACACCGAAAGCTGGGTGGCAAATTCGGACGACCGGGTGGCGGCGGTGATCGCCTCGATGCGCGCGATGGGTCAAGATCGCACGGCTGGCATCTATGCAGGGAATGTTTTCACCTCGCAAAAACCGAAAATCAATGGCCAGGAATATGCCGTGGCACAGGTCTGGTCACCTGGCGCCTCGGTTGCGGCCTGTCAACACTTCATCGGCCAGCGCGATTTCAAGCAAATCCTGTTCAAGAACGGGTTGCCGTGGGTGTTTGTCTTTGACGGGCTGCAAAAGAAAACCGGCGACGAACGGGTAGGCCCCGCCAATCCCGACGATGGCACGGTGGTCATTGCCGGCGACCTGAGCGGCAGCTACAGCAAGGAACGCATCTTGTTCCGCTCCGTGGCCGTGGCCAAGGACGCGCGCTTGGAACTGCCGTCTGAAGGGGGCAAGTTTATTCTCTATGATTTCTATGCGAACCCGGTGCCGCCGGAATCCGGCAAGATCATTGTGCCGCTCAACAACCTTGGTTACTTTTTGCGCACGGACGGGAGCCGCGGCTCTTTTGACCAGTTGATTGAGGCAATCCGCAAGGCAAAAATCACCGGAATTGAACCGGTGGAAATAGTGGCGGGCGACATGACCGCACCGATCAGTGCCAAGCCAAAGATCAAGCTCAAGATTTCGGATGTCCTTGACCGGCCCGTGAAAGGAAAGCTTACGGTGAAGATCGAAGGGTTGGTCGTCGAGCCCGGGGAACAGGCCCTTTCGCTAGCCGGCAATGAAAGCAAGGAGGTGTTGGTCACCGTTTCCAGTGGCCAGCTGGCGCCAGACAATAACTACAAGCTGCTGGCGACCTTTGACGCTGGAGAGGACGGGATCGTGAGTCATGCGGAAGTGGCGCACGTGAATTATATCTCCAAGCGAACGATCAAGGTGGACGGAGACCTCGCGGATTGGGAGGGCGTGATTCCGCAGACTGGCGCGCAGCCGGTGGGGGCAAGCCAGACAGAAAAGGCCTATCTGCCCTTCCAAGATTGGAGCAGCCAGGGCGGTGGCGGGTCAGTCACGGCTTGGCTGGCTTACGATGATCGCTTCTTCTATTTCGCAGCCAAGGTGCCCGGCATGGAGGGCATGCCCCGCTTTGAAACCTTGAACGACGACGATTATTTTTATCCGGACAAGGTCATCAGCAAAGGCAAGGAGTTGGTCTGGCCGGCGGGAGTGCGCCATTTTTCCTATCGCAAGGACTTCGACGTTCCCGCTGGAAACGGCCACCATAACGTCCAGATTTCCTTCAATGTCATCCCAGCCGGGGAAAAGGGATATTTCGAATTCCCTCCCGGGACCATGCCCCGCTTTTGCTGCTACTTTGACACGGATTACGAATTTGCGCTCAACCAAGTCGGCCAGCAGTATGGCGGTGGCACGGAAATATTCTGTCTGCAAAAGCCCGGCATGGTACGCAAGCATTTCTTCCCGCGCCAACCACGCGCCCCCGTGGACGGCGGACCGGTCAAAGGCGATGCCAAGCTGGTGGTCAAAGACAATGTGGTTGAATGCGCCGTCCCTTGGAGCGAAATGCCGGAGGTGAAGCGGAGAATCGAGGCCGGAGAAACAGTCAAATTCAGTTTCCGGGTGAACAATGGCAAGAGCGCCTTCGAATTGGCGGCGGGCCGGAGCGTGTCCAAGGACAACAAATTCGCCTTCCACAACGATTGGACCACCCACTGGGCCAACGAGGTCGAGTTTGGATCCGAGCAATAGGCATGAAACAACTCCTTTCAGCTTTAACAGCCTTGCTCGGTTTCACGGTTACGCCGGCCGGCGCCCAGAGTGTGTACCTGAACTTTGACACGACCGGGCAATACCCGAATGGTTTCTTCAACACGTCCGTTCCCCTGCCGTTCAGTCAAGCCACGAACGGCGGGGTGAGCACCGACAGCGGCGTGACGACCAGCGGCTGCCTGGTGGTTGCCAACAGCGGGAACGCGGTTTATACCAATGTCAATTATGCCTTCTCGGAGACCCTGGCTTCCATCTCCCTGTCAGCCATGATCAAGATCAGCCAGGCGACTTCTACCGGTTCCAGTCCCGAGTTTCAACTCGGCGTCTGTAGCTCTGCGAACGTCGGTTTTGCGACCACCGGGGGCGCGCATTACGCCGCTTACCGAATGGTTCCCACTTCGACCTCCACCCCCACGTACACCATCACCCCCTACGTGGACAACAACGGCGATAACGCCGCCACGGTCACCCTGATCACCAATCACTGGTATCAGTTCACCACCTACTATACCAACATCACTCCTGGCGCCAAGTTTTCATGGTGGGGAATCCTTCAAGATTATGGCACGGATGGCGCCACACCAGGCACAAACGCGTGTTCACTCGTGAGGACCACAACCATGTATCCGGGTCTTTCGACCAACACGTCAGTCTGGCTGGGTGTCGGAGCAAATCTCGCCGCCGGCAATACGCCGGGAGTCGTTGCCGTGGACGATTTTTCCGGCTCCGGCTCCAGTTCGACGTCTTCCAGCCTGACCTACACCACAACTTGGATTGGAAATACGTATGCGAATGGCGTGGCCCACGTGCAGGAGAACATTTATGACCTCGCGGTGGCATCGGACGGCACAGTCTTTACAGCAGTGGACTATGACGAAGGCGGTTACAACTCAACGCAGCTTAATCCCGACGGGACCATCAACCAACCCGCAATGTCCAATGGGCAGAACAACCCATTCTGCATGGCAGCGGCCTGCGATTCTAATTATGTTTTCTTGGGCGACCGGGTGGGCTACAACAGCAGTAATCCCAACAATACGCCGCCAACGAATTGTTTTTGGTATGGCGTCAGCCGCCGGCAGAAAAGCAATTTCGAGCTTGGCGCCCCGTTCGTCGGCGGCTTTAGCCCCAGCACTCTGCCGCAGTCATTTTTGCCGATCAACACCGTTACCACCGCCACCGTGGCCGATGTGGTCGGGCTGGCGGCCAACGACAGCCGGTTGTACATCGCCAACGCCTACAGCAATACCATCCATGTTTACAATCTTGTTTCGACGAACCTGGTCTTTTCTACGAATTGGAGCCTCCCGCGAGTCTATCGCCTCACCCTCGATGCCGCCGGTAATGTTTGGGTGATCCAACGTGGAAGCAATCAGCAGCCGCCGGTCGTGCTGCAGTACAACACCAACGGTATCCTGACCGGCAATAAGATTACCATGGCAACCAATGCCAACCCGGTCTGTGTTGCCTGCGACAGCACCAACTTCCTGGTGGTGGCGGATGATGGCCCGGACGAAAACATTAAATATTATAGTTTTACGAACCTCGCCGGCTCGCCCACCATGGTGGAGCGGACGTTGGGAACCAATCTGATGAGCGGAACGGGGACGAATATCGGGCGAGCTGGGCCAGCCAGGTTTTACGGTCTTACCGGTGTGGGGGTGGATACTAACCACAACGTTTATGTGAGTTGGAACTACGACGGCGCCCCCGACGGTCTGACCGTGCAGAGGATACTTAACGGCAATATCGTTGATGGCAGCCGGACGGCGTGCCAGGGCGCCTTGCAAAAATTTGATGCCAATGGAAATCCCATTTGGTCCGATTACGGGCTTAATTATGTGGACTGCGCGGCAAAGGATCCGTCGTCGGACACTGATTTTTACAGTTGCATGAACCATTATACCATGAACTGGTCCACAACCCCTCCTGGCAGCCAATGGTCGCTTGCGGGTGTCACCTTCAACCGCTTTGCATATCCCTATGACCCGCGCGGGGAGCCGGGGAAAGAGTATCAACCTATCCTCCGTCGGCTGAACGGCGGGAGGTTATACATGTACTGTTGCTACCAGGATGCCCACGTGCTTGCCGTGTTCCGTTTTAACAGCACGAATAAAGGTGAAACCGCCATACCCTGCGGGCTGTTCTGCGAGGATGCAACCGCGGAGCCCAATATCACCAATCTTCCCAGCAGCTCGGAAAGCATCTGGCATGACGCCAATGGTGATGGAATCATGCAGGCGAGCGAGTACAGCACGCCGTCTGGCGGAGTGAATTTGGGCGCGAATACGTACGGCTGGTATCCAGATGCCGCCGGCAACATCTGGGAAACTGTAAATGGCACCGGTAACAATCGCGGTTTGAGGAGGTACCGGTTGCAGGGGTTCGACACCAACCAGACGCCAGTTTACAGCTATGCAAACATGGACGTTTACCCCATCCCTGCGCCTTTCACTAACGCGTCCAATGGCGGCTTGGAGCGAGTGGTGTACGACACCACCAACGACATCATGTATCTGGGCGGTTTTACCGTCCAGTATCCTTGGCTGGGCGGGGCGGGCACGTTTTGTGTCGTGGGGCGGTATGATAACTGGAGCCAGTATCAAGGCACGAACGGACCAACCTGGTTGCTCCCACTACCCTACAACTCGGGCAATCAATTGGACCCCAATTGCTTCGATGTGGCCGGCGCATTCATTTTTGTTTCCAGCTACGCGACCTGTTCGCAAATTTCCGTCTATCGCACAAGCGACGCCTCCTTGGTGGGCTATCTCACGCCAAACAATGGTCTGTTCACCACCTCCCAGACCGGTTCGGTGGATTCTTATCCCTTCGGCATGAAAGCTTATCTCCTGCAAAATGGTCAATACCTTGTTACCGTTGAAGATGATGGCTATATCAAAACGATTGTTTATCAATGGAATGCGAACTGGCCGGCCGCCCCAACTTTAAGCGTCGTCAGCAAGACGGTCAACCAGTTGACCAATTTCCAAAGTGGGGTCAGCCTGGGCGCCATCCAGTTGACCCTGGGAGTCGCCGGCGGCAGTGTCGGCGCCAACTACAAGCTGCAGACTTCGACCGACTTGGTCAATTGGAAGTCCCTTCTCACCACCAATTGCGCGTCATACCCAGTCGAAATCAATGTTCCATTTGAAACGAATTGCACACAGTTCTATCGCATGGCAATGTCGCCTTGAAAACGCCAATTTAGCAAATTCGTCAGCTCTAAAAGCCGAGAAAACAAAGTAAAATTCCGGCGATTTAAAACAACAAAGTAAAATTATCATCAGTAGTGACCGACAGCATCCATAAAAACAATCAAAAACATACATAAATAACAATGAAAACTAACAACAACATTCGCAAACTTAACCTCGTCCCTTTGGTTTTGGCCATATTGTTTGGCCTGGCGCTTTCGCCCTCCGGCGCCCAAACCGTGTATTACGACTTCAACACCCCCGGAGAACTGATCAATAATTTCACGAACAGCCTCAACCCCGGCCCATTTAAGGAATCAACGAGCGGGGGGGTGGGCAACAGCGGCTGTTTGCTTGAGGTTACCAATGATAACGGCGGCCCTTCGACTTTTACCTGTTATGCGACGTATAAGAATTATACTTATGACTTTTCAACGAATGGCGCCGCGCTCACCGTTTCCGCCATGATCAAGATTGCTCAGGCAAATGCGACCACTGGATCCGCCAGGTTCGAATTGGGTTTCAGCAGCTCGAACAGCATCGGGCTCGATTTAAAATCACCCACCAATAATGCCGAGCTTTTACTGGCTCCGAGTTCGACCGCTTCTCCTAGTTACAATTTCACACCCTATGCGAACAATAGTGGCTCTGGCGGCATCAGCGTAACTCTTGTCACCAACCATTGGTATCAGATGAACGCATATTTTCTTAACGTCAATGCCGGCAATACTTTTACCTGGTGGGGAAATCTGATAGATTATGGAACGAACGGGACCACGCCGGGTGCGATCGTGGCTGCTGTCACGAGAAACACAACGACGTATTCCGGTCTCTCCACCGACAACACAGTGTGGGCTTGCATGGGGGGAAGTGTAACCACAAACAAGACGACGGGGGTGGTCGCGGTTGACAATTTTTATGCGGCGAACTCGATCAACACAAATGCACCTGTCATTAGCACCGGGCCGACCAATTTGACCGGAATACCCGGGCAGACCATTCAATTGGTCGGAGCGGCAACCGGGGTCCCTCCGCTTTCCTACCAGTGGTTGGTCGGAGCGGCTGGTAGCGGTGTGTGTGGGACCGCCCTGATGGACGGCGGCAATGTGTCAGGCTCGATCAGCAACATTTTGACCATCACCAACGCCAGCGCGTTGAATGGCCTGGATTACGAGTTGGTGGTGGCGAATTCTTACGGCTCGACCACCAGCAGCGTGGTTACTGTCACTGTGGGCAGTGCTACAGTTGCCCCGTCGATCATCTCCGGCGGGCAGCCGGTCGGCGCATCGCTCTACGTGACCCAAAACGCGCAATTCAGTGTGACCGCCTCGGGCACAGCGCCGCTTTCTTACCAATGGTACTCTGGTGTGGCCAACAGCGGAATTTGCACGAATTCCTTGACCGACGGGGGAACCATCTCCGGATCGGCCACCAACATTTTGAACATCAGCAATCTGGCCTTGAACAACGCTGCTGATTTTCGAGTGATTATCAGCAATTCGGCCGGCTCCGTGACCAGTTTGGTGGTCACTCTGACTGTCTTGCCTGGGCAACCAATCATCACGGCGAATCCGACTAATTTGAACCTTTATCCCTCCCAGACCGCGCAGTTTGGTGTTACCGTCTCGAATCCCACGGGTGCGCAACTTTATTACCAGTGGCTGGCTGGCGTGACCAACAGCGGTATTTATAACAACTTGACGGACGGCGGTCAGATCTCCGGATCAGTCACTGGCGCCTTGACCATCAGCAACGTCGCCAACGGAAATATAGGTGATTACATTGTGGTGGTGACCAACATTTACGGCGCGGTGACCAGCAGCGTGGGAACCCTGATTGTCCTGCCGACACTCGCTGCCCAGAACATCACGTTAGCAGTGGTTGAGGCGTCCGGCCTTGATTGGAATACTGCGAACGAATGGAGCGACAACCTTCCCGCCGCCACCTCCGCGTTGTCCAAGCCCGGCAGCACCTATGAAGTTTTGACCTCTGGAATGTTGCGCACGCCTACAAACGATGTCATAACTTTCCCGGGGAGCCAGTTGACCGTGGATGGCACGGGCATCTTCTGGGAGAACCCCAATGGTGGCGCGCCCACCACCACCGGCCAACTGATGACCAAGCAATTGTCTCTGCACCCGAACTACACCTTCCAGAAACTGGTGATGAACGGCGGCCAAATTGACAACGGTGCCACCGGTTTAGTCATTCTGTCGGGAGAAATGGATGTCGTGGGAAACACCGCCTTTTATGCGGACGCAGCTGAGGACAGCCGCTCAATCGAGATTGGCTCGTGGCTTACAGGAACCGCAACTGTTTCCTACTACGCTTTTGGAACCAACGCCCCGCCGGCTGCCACCAATACCATAGACCTGAACCTAACTGGCACTACAAACACATTTTCAGGCACATGGAATATCGTGGCGGGCACGGTTTTGGGCAGCGGCCTCAACTCGCTTGGCACCAACAACATTGTTGTCGGTCCCGCAGGCGAGTTGGAAACGGCCTACCCAATCAATAATGTGAACAGCACCTTATTCCTTAATGGGATCATGCTTCTTTATCAAGATGACACCTTCAACAGTGTGGTGGTGAACGGCGTGGCCTTGACCAGCAATATCTACAGCACCGCCGACTTGGCGGCGGCCTATCCGACCAACTTTCCGAGCTATTGGACACAGAAAACCGGGTCTCAATATGACAATAACGCCTACATCGGCGGCAGCATTACGGTGCTCACCACGGCTCCCACCGTTGCCATCAGCACCCCGCCAACCAGTCAGGCGGTTTTGGCAGGCAACACGGCCACTTTCTCCGTGACCGCCACTGGCGCTATTGCGGATTATGAGTGGCAGGTAAGCACCAACAGTGGCGCCACCTGGAGCGATACCGGCGGCACGGGCGGAAGTTACACAACTCCGGTGACCACGACCAGCTACAATGGATACCAATATCGCGTGGTGGTCAACGGTGCCGGCTCGATCACCTCCTCGGTGGCAACTCTGAGTGTCAGCAAGCCCGTCTTGAGTGTGCAAAAGCTGGGTAGCAACCTGCAGTTCATTTGGGCTGGACAAGCTTTGTTGCTACAGGCGACCAATCTCGTGGGCCCGTGGACCACCAATTCAACCGCGACATCCGGTTACACGGTGACGCCTACAAACCCGGCGGCGTACTTTCGCTTGCTGGTGAATTAACTGAATGACAAGCTGATATGGTACAGGGGGTGCGGACCATGACGGACCCCCTGTACTAAGGCCCCTGCCAAAACTCATTAAATAAAATATACTAACCGCATTACAATGAAACACAATCTCATCGTTCGAGCAGGCCTGATTGCGTGCCTAGCGCTGCAACACATTGCCGCGTCAGCGGGAGACTATACCAAGACCATTTTGCCCTTCAACGGAAAGGATCTTTCAGGTTGGAGGTTGGTTGGTGCTTCTACAAATCAATGGCAGGTAGGCAACGCCGTTCTGGACCCAGCCGATTTATCCCGACTGAAGGTTGCCGGGCCAGGCGATGAACTGATCAGCGCACAGCTTGCGGCCAACTTGGTGACGGAAGCCAGTTTTGGCGATTGCCGCGTGGAACTGGAGTTTTTGATCGCCAAGAACTCGAATTCCGGCGTCAAAATGATGAGCATTTATGAGATTCAAATTCTGGACAGCTTTGGCAAAAAGGTGCCTGATTACAGAGACAGTGGGGCGGTTTACGGGGAACAGGCCCCGATTGTCAACGCCGCCAAACCGCCCGGCGAGTGGCAGACCTTGGTGATTGATTTCCTCGCACCGCGTTTTGACAGCAATGGCAAAAAAACCGCGAACGCCAAATTTGTCAAGGTGACTCTGAATGGGCAGGTTGTGCAGGAGAACGTGGAAATAGCCCATGGCACCAATGTGGCGCGCAAGGCGCCGGAACACGCGTTCGCTCCCCTTTACTTGCAAGGAGATCATGGTCCGGTCGCCTTTCGCAACTTAAAGATTTTCGTCCCAGAGGGAAGTGTAGGGGATCACTGACATGTCACCTGTATGCCTTCCTCGTTGGAGCTGCCAGTACGTCAACAAGTTGCTATTGAGTGTTTTGACGGGTTTAATGTTCGCCAGCTTGTTGCTTGCTGCCATTCAATCCGGGGCAACCACCAATTTATATACCACATGGATTGGGAATACTTGCGCCAATGGTATGGACCATGTGCCCCACAACATCTATGACCTTGCGGTTGCGCCGGACGGCACTGTGTTTACCGACGTGAACTACGAGGAGGGTGGCTATGAGTCAACCCAATTTAACCCGGATGGCAAAATCAACAAACGAGCCATGTTCAGCCATGGCGGCAACTATGGCGGGATGGCGGTGGCCTGCAATTCCAATTATGTGTTCATCGCGGTGGTAATGGCCTTGACTGGCGGTTCACATTCTGGAGAAGCCGTTACCCCGGCGCCAGGTCACCGATGGTATGGCGTCAGCCGCCGCCAAAAATCCAACCTCCAACTCGGCGCTCCTTTTGCTGGCGGCAAGGGCCGCCAGCAAAGCCGCGGCTTGGTCCTGGAGAATTCCTTTCTGGTGGTCAATGACGTCACCCCCGCCACCGTGGCCGATGTCGTCGGCCTGGCGGCCAACGACAGCCGCCTGTATATTGCCAACGCCTACAAAAACACCATCCATGTTTATAATTCGTCGAGCATGGCTTTTGTGACCAACTGGAGCGTGCCATGTGTTTATCGCCTCACCCTTGATGCCGATGGCAATGTTTGGGTGATCCAGCGCGGAACCAGTCGGCAGCCGCCGATTGTGCGGCAATACAACCCGAATGGCATCCTGACCGGCAGACAGATTGCCATGGCCTCCAACGCCAATCCGGTCAGTGTGACCTGCGACAGCACCAATTTTTTGGTGGTGGCCGATGACGGCCCTGACGAGAACATCAAATACTACAGTTTTACGAACCTTAGCGGTTCGCCCGCCGTGGTGGCGCGCATGTGGGGAACCAACCTGATGAGCGGCCCGGGGACGAACATCGGCCGGGCCGGACCGGGCCGGTTCTACGGTTTGACCGCCGTAGGGGTGGACACGAACCACAACGTTTATGTGAGTTGGAACTACGACGGCGCGCCGGACGGTCTGACCAACCAAAGGATGCTTAACGGCAAGATCGTTGATGGCAGTCTGACCAGAAGCCAGGGGGTGCTGCAAAAATTGGATGCCGGCGGCAATCTCCTTTGGTCCGACTATGGACTTAATTACGTGGACTGCGCGGCGATGGACCCCGCGTCCGAAACTGATTTTTACGGCACTTTCAACCATTATAAAATGAACTGGTCCAACCCCGCCCCCGGCGGCCAGTGGTCGCTGGCGGGCGTCACTTACAACCGGTTTTTATATCCCCATGACCCGCGCGTGTCCGGCCACCAATATCAATCCATTGTGCGCCACTTAAATGGCGGAAGAACATACCTGTATTGCTGCGAGCAGAATGCCAACGTGCTGGCGGCGTTCCGTTTTGACGGTGCCCATCAGGGTGAAACCGCCATTCCGTGCGCGTTGTTCTGCAAGAGTCCGAAAAACGTCGTGATCCCCAATCTCCCGGCCGACTCGGAAAGCCTCTGGTATGACAAGAATGGGGATGGCATCATGCAGGCCAATGAGTATGAGACACCCGTGGGAGGGGTTAATGTGGGAGGAAACACGCATGGCTGGTATGTGGATGCCGGTGGCGATGTATGGGAAACCGTGAATGGCCCCGGCCCAGGTTGCGGCCTGCGAAGATACCGGTTGCAGGGGTTCGATACCAACCAGACGCCGGTTTACAGCTATTCGCACATGGACGTTTACCCGGTGCCGCCGCCGTTCCTGAATTTGACGGAAAACGGCCTGGAGCGGGTGTTTTATGACCAATCCAATGACATCATGTATCTGGGCGGCTATACCGCCCAATATGGTTCGAGTACTTGGGGTGCGTTTCGCGTTTTGGCCCGTTATAATGACTGGGGCCAGGGCAACCGCGTGGCCGCCTGGACCCGCTCGCTGCCCTATGATACCCAGGCCAAAATCGATCCCAATTCCTTCGAGGTGGCCGGGGCTTTTATCTTTGTCTCCAGTTATGCGGACCATGCAAAAATCTCGGTGTATCACACCAGTGATGGCTCGTTCGCGGGTTGTTTGACGCCAAATAACGGCCTGTTTGATGACTATCAAACCCAAACCGGCTGTGTGGATTGTCGTCCTTTCGGCCTGCACGTTTATCTTCTCTCGAACGGCCAATACCTTGTGACCGTGGAGGATGATTTCGCCATCAAGACCGTCGTTTACTTGTGGCAGCCAGCCTTGCCGGTAAAAGCCGGATTTGCGACGAGACTTTTGCATTGAACGCGAAATGCGAATCATTTTATTAAAATCACATGAACCATTATGAAGCGATTTCACAGCCCGGAGCGCCGGATGAGTACATGCAACAGCCCACTTTCTTGAGCCATGTAGCCCGACGCACGAAACGCGCGTTTTATGGGTGTGGTTTGAATTCCTGCTTGCTGGGGGCCGGCATGGTATCCTTGCTGGCGGGAACCAACTCCTTGAACAGTCAACCCGCTGTGGTTTCTCCTCGGCCGTTAGTTTCGTGGGTTGATCCTTTCTTGGGCGTTGATCATGACGGGAATACCACGCCGGCGGCCGGTGTCCCTTTTGGTTTCGTCTGGCTTTGTGCCGACACCGAAGATCCGCCCACGTCGGGTTATAATTCCAATGCCAAGATTGTCGGCTTCAGCCATACTCGCGTTAGCGGTACCGGAGGGGCGAGCAAGTATGGCAATTTTATGGTGATCCCTGAGCTTGGGGCACCACGGCAGACGCGCCTGGCCTCACCCAAGAGCGCGGAGCGGGCGTCGCCGGGATACTATACCGTCACCTTGGCCGACTCCGGCATTCAAGCAGAACTGACCGCCACCCGCCTCGTTGGGCTGCATCGGTATCGTTTTCCTGCTTCGCCTCGTGTCTCGATCCTGATTGACGCAAGCTCGGTTATCGAAACCAGCGTCGAGCAACTCATCCAAAAGCAACAGCAGCCCGTGGAATGCGCGGTGCGCATCACCGGCCCAGGCCGCGTGGAAGGCAGTGGGCGGTTTATTGGCGGTTGGAATCCTGCTCCGTACGCACTTTACTTCGCCGCCGAATTCGATCGCCAGCAGATCACCTCTGGAACATGGACCAACGGGCAGTTCATGCCAGGCGCGAAGCGTGCTGCCGGCCAACATGCTGGCGTTTTCTTCACCTTCGACGGTTACGACAACCGACCGGTCGAACTCAAATGTGGTCTTTCCTTTATCAGCAGCGAAAGGGCCAGGGCCAATATTCGGGGAGAAATGCCATCGTGGGATTTTGAGGCGGTACGTCGCGCTGCCGGGCAGGAATGGGAAACGGCACTGCAAAAAATCCAGGTTCGCGGTGGAAGCCCCACGGATCTGGAAGTGTTTTACTCCGGATTCTTTCGCTGCCACTACATGCCGCATGATCTGACCGGCGAGAACGCTTGGTGGAGATCGTCCGAACCGCACTATGAAGATTATTACTGCCTCTGGGACACGTTCCGCACACTCAACCCGCTAATGACCCTCGTGGAGCCGGAACGTGAGCGCGATCTGGTGCGGTCCCTGATAGATACCTTCGTGCATACCGGTTGGATGCCTGACGCCCGTATCGCTGGCGCCAACGGTATGACCCAAGGGGGTTCCAGTGGAGACATTTTGGTTGCCGACGCCGCCGTCAAAGGAATGCAAGGCATTGACTATAAGACCGCGTATGCGGCATTGGTTAGGAACGCTGACACTGATTCTCCACGGCCATTGCATGAAGGCCGTGAATTGGCTGATTACCTGCGCTTGGGCTACATGAGCATGCCCGAAACCAAGGTGAAGGACCTGCCTGGCACGGCGGATCCGGCCGGTCTTACAGAATACGACCGTATGGGATACACCCTCTTGAAGAATACCCGCTCGGCTTCGCGAACAATGGAATATGCTTACAACGACTTCTGCGTGGCCGAAGTGGCGGGCATCCTTGGTCGAGGCACAGATAATGCCAAGTACTTAAATCGTTCCTGCAATTGGACCAATCTTTGGGATCCCCAGACACGGTCCATTCGTCCACGCCATGCCGATGGTCGTTGGCTCACCCCATTTTCACCCACTCACAACTACCCGGATAGCGATTACGATTACTGGGACTCGCCGCTTTACGAAGGCAACGGCTGGCAATATACGACCTATGTGCCACACGATCCCCAGGCTTTGATCAACCGCATGGGAGGCCCAACCGCCTTCGTTACCTGGCTGGACGAGTTCTTTCAAAAGGAGGTTTACGACCCGGGCAACGAACCCGATTTTCTGGCACCGTACCTCTATATTCATGCAGGTCGTCCGGATCGCACCGAAGAGCAAGTTCGGCGCCTGCTCGCCACGCAATTTAAACTTGGACGGGCTGGCTTGCCTGGCAACGATGATGCCGGAGCCATGTCCGCCTGGCAGATCTGGGGGGCGATTGGCCTTTACCCTAATGCCGGTCAGCCATTTTACTATATCGGCAGCCCCATTTTTAAACAGATCCGCATGGATCTTGGCCATGGGAAAAGCTTCACCATTGAAACCCGCGACAACAGCTCCACCAACCTCTATGTGCGTTCGGCAACGCTCAACGGAAAACCTCTTCAACGCGCCTGGCTGACCCACTCGGAAATCGCCGCCGGTGGAGTGTTGTTGCTCGACATGTCTGCCACTCCTTCAGACTGGGGAACTCGTGAGCTTCCACCTTCGCTTTCTCTGCTCCATGGCGCTGGAAAAAAGACTGGGCCCGTCACCGTGTCACGTGCTTATGGTGCCGGAGCTTTCAGATGATTCCGATAAAGTTGTGGCGATTATTATTATGAGCAAGAAGCGGTGGCAAGCCACGCAACTCAGTGTTGGTCCAACCCGGCTTGGAAAGCGTTTAAAGGCGCTTTTCAATCTCGCCTTCACCATTTTATTCATGGCGTCGCTGACCGCGACTCACAGTGGGTTGGCACGAGCGCAAGCTTTCTGCGACGTCAGGCAATACGGCGCAACTGGCGACGGAGTCACGCTCGACACGTCCGCCATTAACAAAGCCATCGAGGCTTGCGGTTCAGCCGGGGGCGGACAGGTTCTGATCCCACCGGGGCGTTACCTGTCTGGCACCCTTGATCTGCGCAGCCATGTGACCCTCTTCCTTGCGGCAGGCGCAACCCTTATGGGAACAACCAATCTTGCTGAATATCATCCACCCGGAGACCCCTCAAACTTGCCCTTCACTGGAGATGGCAACTGGGATCGCGGCCTGATTGTGGCCAAGAATGCCAACGATATATCCATCTGTGGTCTGGGCGCCATTGATGGCAAAAGGGTGTTCGATCCCCAAGGCGAAGAGCATATGCGAGGTCCCCATACGATCGCCTTCATCGGTTGCACTGGTTTCACCATTCGGGATGTGACCATCGTCGATTCCGCCAATTACGCCATTTTTTTTCAGGTCAGCGACGATGTCGAGGTTCGGAACGTGAAAATCTCGGGTGGATGGGATGGCGTTCACTTCCGCGGCACTCCAAGCAACTGGTGCCGCAATGTGAACATATTCGATTGCCAATTATTCACCGGAGATGATTCCGTTGCTGGCTGTTACTGGGACAATGCCGTGATCTCGGGCTGCACGCTGAACTCATCTTGCAATGGAATCCGTTTGATCGGTCCGGCCCGGCATCTCATCGTGAACAATTGCCTCTTCTACGGTCCCGGCTTGCAACCGCATCGAACGCAGAACCGCAACAACAATCTCAGTGGCATCATACTCCAGCCGGGAGCTTGGGGTAAAACCGAAGGCGTGCTGGACGACATTTTGATCGCGAACAACACCATGAAGGATGTAGGAGCGCCGGTCACGATTTGGTCCAAGCCGGGAAACCGGGTGGGTAGCATTACCGTTTCTGGCCTCGAGGCAACAGGGTTATCGCGCTCCGCGTTCTCGGTCGAAAGCTGGTCCGACGTTCCCATTACCAATGTCGTGCTTCGAAATGTCCACCTTCAGTTTGTGGGTGGCGGCCGGGTTGAGCCAGCCGTGCAGGTGGTGCAACCGCCACATGTGGATGTGCGCTCGCTCCCTGCCTGGGCGTTTTATGCTCGGAATGTGCTGCATCTCACCCTTGAAGACGTCCGATTCAGTCTGGCCAACAACGACACCCGCCCGGTAATTATGGCTGATACAGTGGCTTGTCTGACTTTGAATACCGTTAAGTTCCCGACTGTCCCCCGAGGTCGCGAACCCGCTCGTTATCACGAACGTCGGCAGATTTGAATTGCGGTAATATAACTGCCGTTACGTTTCACGCGTCACGCCCCCGCCTTCCTTTAACGCAGCGGAGGAGGGTCACGCCTCACGCCTTTATTTTTGCTGTGCCTTTTGATCCGCTCGGCGGCACAATGAGCCTTGCGTGAAACCTGAAACCAAAACCGCCGGGGTGAAAACCTATGCGCTCGTATTCGGAGTGTTCCTTGGTCTTTGCATTTGGAAATTTGGCAATCCCGTCATCCTCGATCATAAAATCGCCACTCCCACGACGGTGTCGGATTTCCTGGGCGACGCGTGGCCGACGCATTGGGCCAACTGGATTTTGGCGCCGCTGGCTGCATGGGGGGTACTGCTCGTCTTTCAAGGAGGCCCTTCACGATTTTCCACCAACTGGCTCTGGCTCCTGCCCCTCGCATGGCTCGGCTGGCAGTTTGTTTCCGCCACGCAGTCGGTGGACGCCGATCTAACCACGGCTACGCTCTGGCAGTATTGCGGCTGCGCCGCGTGTTATTTTCTGGGTGCGCGGTTGCTTTCACGCGAGCAGCTTGCGCGCTGGCTGTTGATTGGCCTGCTGGCGGCCTTCGCGTTTTGCCTGGTGCGGGCGGTGAAGCAGCGGGTGTTCGAGTATCCGCAAAACCTCCAGGCGCTTGTCGAAGGCGAGCGCGCCGGATGGACCAACTTTCCGCCCGCTGCCGTCGCTGAAATGACGAGCGAAAACATCATCATTGCCACCAATGGTCTGGAGGTGGCCAACCCGGCCATCCTTGCCAAATTCGCCAAAGGCCGCGTGTCCGGCACGCTGGTCTATCCGAATGCGCTGGCGGAGATTATCCTGCTGCTCTGGCCGATGTCCCTGGTGCTGGCTTTCGGCGCCAGCAAGCAATTGAGGCCATTGGTTCGTCTGGCTGCCATCGCGCTCACGTGTTTCCTCGGCAGCGCGGCGTTTTTTTGGACCGGCTCCAAACTCGGGTGGCTCATCGGCATCGGGCTGGCCGGGCTGGCGTTGCTCCGGCTGGATTGGCCAAGGCGGGCAAAGTTCATGGCCCTGGCGGCGGTCTTGGTTTTGGGGCTCGGGATTTTCGCCGTGCGTTTTCATCATTACTTTGCGGCGGGGGCCACCAGCGCGGGGGCCAGATTCGATTATTGGCGTGCGGCGGCGCAGACCACCGCGGCGCATCCGTGGTTTGGCACCGGCCCGGGTACGTTCCAAAGGCCTTACGCCCAACTCAAATCCCCCGTCTCCGAAATGGCGCGCCTGGCCCACAACGACTACTTGGAACAGTTTTCCGATTCCGGCATTTTGGGAGGTCTGGCATACGCGGCTTGCATATCCCTTGCCCTGACGATCCTGGGCAAGAAGCTTTGGCGCGGTGGTAAACCGTTTTCCTTCGCCATTTTCTTGGGATTGCTGGGCTGGTTTGCCCAAGGGTTGGGCGAATTCGGACTATTTGTGCCAGCCCTCGCGTGGACCGCTTTTACGCTGCTGGGCGTCTCAATCGGGCAACAAACTCAGAATAATTGAATTCGACAAAAAATCCGCAGTACGATAACTTTCCCAAGATGAAAATCCTGTTTTTAAACGGACCGAATCTTAATCTTCTCGGCTCCCGCGAACCGGAACATTATGGCCGGTTGACCTTGGCAGAGATTGAAGCCAAAGTCCGCCATCGGGCCAAGGAACTGAAAGCGGAAGTGGACTTTCGGCAGTCGAATCAGGAAGGCGAACTCGTTGGTTGGATTCAGGAAGCCGTCGGCAAGTTTGCCGCCATTATCATCAACGCCGCCGCTTACACGCATACCAGTGTGGCCTTGCGCGATGCGATTTCCGCAGTAGGCGTGCCGACGATTGAGATCCATCTTTCGAACATTCATGCGCGGGAGGAGTTCCGTCACAAGTCTCTGATTGCGCCGGTCTGCCGTGGCCAGATCTGCGGCTTTGGCGCAAAATCCTACCTTTTAGGTCTGGAAGCTGCCGTTGACGTTAACGAAAGCAATAAATAGCTTGATATGTGCTAAAAACGGGCAAATAACTTTTTTAAATTAGGGCTTGACGTTGCATTGGTTAAAAAATAGAATCCAACCACGCTTGTTAATCACTCAAGCGCAGGCCTTTTGTTTGGGCAATAAATTGCCTAAAACATCGAGCCTGAGGAAAACTTTAACGAAAACGCCTCGTGGAACTAAAAGATATTAAGGCCATCATTGATTTGATGAAGAAAAACTCCATTACGGAGTTTGAACTGGAAGAAAAAGACTCCAAATTGCGCCTAAAGCGCGGTTCGAATGGAGTTGCCGCACCTTTACAAAGCGACGAGGTTTTGGCAATGGCAGCCATGGCACCGACCACGCCCATGATGAACATTGCGGCACCTGTGACCACTGCACCGGCGATCAACACTGGAGAAACGGACATCAAGTCACCCATGATCGGCACTTTTTATCGTTCGCCTTCCCCGGAAGCCGCCGTTTATGTGGACATTGGCACCGAAGTCAGCCCAGACTCGGTTGTTTGCATCATTGAGGCGATGAAAGTCATGAACGAGATCAAGGCCGAGGTGAAAGGTGTCGTCACCCAGAACCTGGTCGAAAACGGCAAACCCGTTGAATTCGGCCAGCCCTTGTTCAAGGTGCGTCCCAACTAATTAACGCGCAGGCGGCGTTGAACGTTGAAATGTTCAAAGGTGGGACCGGTGAAAGCACTTTGCGGAACACCCCCTGACGGTTCACGCTCCACGCCGTTTTAACCATACGAAGGTCCGATACAACCATGTTTGAAAAAGTTTTGGTGGCCAACCGCGGAGAAATCGCCGTCCGCATCATCCGCGCCTGCAAGGAACTGAACATCCGCACGGTCGCGGTGTACTCGGAAGTGGACGCGAACTCGATGCACGTGCAGATGGCCGACGAGGCGATATGCATCGGCAAAGCCGCGTCGTCGGAAAGCTATTTGCGCATTGACCGCATCATCAGCGCGGCGGAAGTGGCCGACGTGGACGCGATTCATCCGGGCTACGGCTTTCTTTCTGAAAACGCGCATTTTGCTGAGGTTTGCGAAAGTTGTAATATCCGCTTCATTGGCCCCAGCCCCCAGGCCATGAACGCCCTGTCCGACAAAGCTGTCAGCCGAGCCTTGGCCAAGAAGGCTGGCGTGGAAACCCCGCCCGGCTCGGAAGGCACGGTGGAAAATGAAAAAGACGCGCTGGTCGTGGCCAAGAAAATCGGGTACCCGGTCATGATCAAGGCCGTCGCCGGCGGCGGTGGACGCGGCATGCGCATCGCGCACAACGATATCTCTCTCGTCAAAGGCTATTACACGGCGCGTTCCGAGGCCGAAAAAGCCTTCGGCAATTCTGGCGTCTATATCGAGAAATACATCGAGAATCCGCACCATATCGAAATCCAGATTCTCGGCGACCACAAAGGGAAAATCATCCATCTGGGCGAGCGTGATTGTTCGGTGCAGCGCCGCAACCAGAAGTTGATCGAAGAATCGCCGTCGCCGTTGCTCGAGCACAAATTCCGCAAGCTGCGCGACAAGATCGGCAAGGCGGCCGTGCGCATTGCCGAGGCGGCGCGTTATACCAATGCCGGCACGGTGGAATTCATCGTGGATGACAACGGCAATTACTTTTTCCTCGAAGTCAACAAACGCATCCAGGTGGAGCATCCCGTCACCGAGGAAGTCACCGGCATTGACCTCGTGCGGTATCAAATCATGCTGGCCATGGGCGAGCCGCTGCAGCATTCGCAGGGCGATATCACCTTCAAGGGACACGCCATCGAATGCCGCATCAACGCCGAGGACCCGTTCGATGATTTTCGGCCCAGCCCCGGCCGCATTGAGATGTATTATCAGCCGGGCGGGCGCGGCGTGCGCATGGAAACGCACGCATACGCCGGCTACACCATTCCGCCCAACTATGATTCGATGATTGGCAAACTCATCGTCACCGGCAAGGACCGGCGCGAGGCGATTGACCGCACCAATCGCGCTTTGAGTGAATATCTCATCACCGGGGTCAAGACCACGATGTCCTTCCAGCAGGCCATCATGCAGGATCCGAATTTCCGGCGCGGCGTCTATTCCACGAATTTTGTCGAACAGCTCCTGGGCGGTGCCCGGCGCGAATTGATCGAGGAAAAGACCTGATGCGATCCCCCTGTGGCGGCAAGCATTCCTGCCTGCCCCGAAAGCATTCGGGGCCGGCCGTGGAGCCGGGCTTCCCAGCGCGGCGGGAAAGATCTTACGGAAATCAAAGCGCGTAGGAACTCTCGGGCGATCCAAAACAACCCACACCGTTTCCGGGCGGCAAGGATGCGCCCTCTACGCCCGGCACGTATGCCTGACGCCACGCCGCCACTCAAACCGAAATTAGGCGGTTGACATTATCCGCGGTTTTGCTAGAAAACCCTCGTGTCTCGTTCAAAGAATGAACAGTGACGGTGTCAGTCCGACAGAATTGTCCGTGAGAACCAACTCGAAACGACATTCAGTGATCCTGCCGATGCAGTCCTCCCACTCGGTTTTTTGAGCGTCTCCATCTATTATGAGCCAAGCCAGATTATTTATCGGCAACCTGTCCTTCCAGACGGCCGAAAACGACCTTCAGGATTACTTCGCCCAAGCAGGCGCAGTGGCGTCCGTTAACCTCATGGTTGACAAGATGACCGGCCGTTCGCGCGGTTTTGCCTTCGTGGAATACGCCACTCCCGAGGACGCCCAGAAAGCCATTGCGCAGTTTCATGACAAGGACTTTCAAGGCCGCAAGATCACGGTCAATGTCGCGCGTCCGCGCGAAGATCGTCCCCCGCGCAGCGACCGCTTCGCCGGTGGTGGCGACCGTCGCGACCAAGGTGGCGAGCGCCGGGAGCGCTATTGATTCAATTTCCAGGACGCTGGGAACCGGACAGTCACCCGGCTGTTCCGGTTTTTTGTATTTGCACCCTTCCGTTCAACCTCGAACCTCCAACTTTGAACGTCCAAGGATCTCCAATCGCGGCATTTTTTGGATATAGGGGGTTGAATGTGGAATGTTTCTGGTTCAGAGGTGCAATGCGATGAATATCCGGGGAAGTTTACCACGGTCGAATAAGATCGGGACGGTTTCTGCGGGTTGGCTTTGCCTTCCGTGCGGAGACGGGCGCTTGTTCGGAGGTTCTGGTGGTTTTTGTTGCCTCGGCCTGAATTGCCGCCATTGTCTCGGCAATGACCCCCAGCAACTCGGGCCGGCCTTGCTCTTTGGTGGCGGAGCAAGTGAAAAACGCCGGTGGCCGCTCGAACCAGGCGGAAATTTTTTCCATGAACGCCGCGATGTTCGCCTCCACCGACGCCGGGGTTTCCTTGTCCGTTTTGGTGAAAACCAGCACGAAAGGCACGGCGTTGCGTGTCAGCCATTCGACAAACTCGAGGTCCATTTCCTGGGGCGTTAGTCCGGAATCAATGAGGGCAAAGACCAGACAAAGATTCGCGCGTTGCTTCAGGTAACGTGACACGGCCTGGTTGAACCGCGCACTGTCCTTTTTGGCCCCCTCCGCAAAACCGTATCCCGGCAGATCCACCAGCCGCCACGTTCGGTTCACCGTGAAGAAGTTGATGAGTTTGGTGAAGCCCGGCGTGGGCGAGACGCGGGCCAGTCCAGCGTGGCCCGCCAGCAGGTTCAGCAGCGAGGATTTGCCGACGTTCGAGCGCCCGATGAAGGCGAATTCCGGCAGCGACTCGTCGGGACACGCGTCCAGATCCGGCGCGCTGCAATCAAAAATGGCGGATGATATATGCACGATAAACAGGTGTCGGCATTATCGCAGCAAAACCGCTCCAGTAATAGAACCATTTTTCACGGTGCCACGGCAAAAGTGGCGGCGGGCTGGAAGCACGGGTGCATTCCAAGACACTTCGCGTGGTTCGCGAACCAGCGGTCCATGCGATCATCTTCTCGACGGCGGCGCAAACCGCACCAGATTGCGCGCGTTTTTTCTGGCCTCAGCCAACCTTGGCTGAATACGCTTTGGCCATCCTGAATGGCGGGTGGCTGCCAAACGTTTTAGGCCGATGGAACGCGATTCCTCCGGCTCAAGAAAGGTCTAAAAATGAAGCTGGTTGATATGTTTCGCACGGCGGCGTGGCTCTGCGCGGTGGTGGATTTGATGGCCTGTGCAAATCCGGCGTCGGCCCAGGCCCCCACGCCTCCGGCGCCGACGCGACCGGAGCGCCCCACGCCACCCACCCGTGACCCGGGCACGCCGGGATATCCCGCGGCAAGGGAACTGCGCGACGGCGCCATTCCGCCGCCGGATGCCGACGGGGATTTCATCCTCGGCCCCACTCACCACCGGGTGCCGGATATGGCTGCCAACGAGTTGCAAGGAACCGTGTATCACTTCACCCTGAGTTCGGCGGACAGCAAGATTTATCCCGGCATCGCGCGCGACCCGAGGACCTTCGGCACGCCGGATCCCACCGATCCCGCCAAACTGGTGGTGACCACCAGCCATCCGGCGCCCTACACCCGCCAGGTGGCGGTTTATGTGCCCAAACCATACGTTCCCGGCGCAGTGGCGCCGTTCATTGTTGGGGCGGACGGACCCGACACAGCGCTGTTCACGGCTTTGGATAATCTCATTTCCGGGCATCGGCTGCCGGTGATGATTGCCGTCTCGATCGGCAACGGCAGCGGCGACGCCCAAGGCAGCGAGCGCGGCCTGGAATACGACACCATGTCCGGCTTGTACGCGGAGTTCGTCGAGCAAGAGGTGCTGCCGCTCGTGGAAAAACAATGCCATGTGACCCTGACCAAGGATCCCGAGGGCCGCGCGGCCATGGGCGGCAGTTCCGGCGGCTCCTGCGCCTTAATCATGGCCTGGTATCATCCTGAGCTCTACCACCGCGTCCTGACCTATTCCGGCACTTATGTGAACCAGCAATGGCCGCCCAACCCCAAGACGCCGCACGGCGCCTGGGAGTTCCATGAACACCTGATTCGGAACACCCCTGCCAAGCCGCTGCGGATTTGGCTGGAAGTCGGTGACCGGGATCTTTTGAACCCGAATGTCATGCGCGACAACATGCACGATTGGGTTTTGGCCAACGAGAACATGGCGAAGGTGTTGGCCGCCAAAGGTTATCATTACCAGTTCGTTTTCGCCCGCAACGCCGGACACGTGGATCGCGGCGTGAAATTGCAGACCTTGCCCGAGGCCCTGGAATGGTTGTGGCACGACTACCAGCCGGTGAGGCGGCAGCCAGGGGCCTGACGCCAGCGATAAACGCAAACGATACTTGGACTTTCCCTTCAGAATGAACGATACTAGGGGTGTTCCTGCCTGACCCGCCGGTTCCAAGAATTATTGCACCAAAAAATTGTGACCAACAAGCCCGCCGCCAACAAGCCCGTCCCGGCTCCAGCCCGGATCGTGGAAACCGAACCAGTCCGTTTCGACCGCATTCTCTCACGCGCCGAATTCAAACCGCTGAAAGCCGTGTTCGCCCATCTGGGCGCGGACAGCGCGGGAATGATTGCCGCGCTTATTACCACGAATTCCTACCAAATGTTTCTGGGCAAGCTGGGCTACCGTGTCATCGTATTGAACCAGATCCATGAGGCGGATTGCTATTCCCGACTCGGCCCGGCCGGCGGCATCCGCGCCGTGGTGCCACTGCACGATACCGCCACGTATAGCACCCTGGTCACGCTGGTAAACTACGATTCCACGGTCACCACCACCGCCAAATCCGTTGACTACTACGATGATCAACTGGCCGACTTCAAAATCCAGTTGATGAACCGTTCCGGAGACGCACCGTGAGCCGTCATGCGCCCAATCGGAGTTTTGAGCAGCAGGAAGGGGTTTGAATGCCCTGCGAGAAAAAGCGGTGGAGCGCCCCGCAGTCCAAGACGCTTGCGCGTTGGCCGATGATTCTAGAGCCGCGCGTCTTGGAGTGCGCCAGCCATCTGGCCCTTTGGGGGCGGCTCGGGAATAGCCCCAGCGGGGCGGCATATTTGTAGATTCACGATTCAACCCTATTCCATCGTTGGTGGAATTGGTCTGACGTATCCCGTTTGGCTGCACGAAGCAGCAGCTCAATTCTTCAACCCGGCCAATTCCTCCTCAAAATCCACGATCTCCTTGATTTGCACCAAAAACCACCGGTCAATCTTGGTCAGGACGTAAATCTCGTCAATCGTGAACCCGGCCCGCAGCGCATGCCGGATGAAGAAAATGCGCTCGGCGTTGGGCACGCTCAATTTGCGGCTGATGACCTCGCGAGGAAGAATGTCGCGGTCGCCATACAGTTCGGTGCCAATGCGCCAGGCTTTTCCGTCGCCGCCCAGGCCGCTGCGGCCAATCTCCAGCGAGCGCAGGCATTTTTGCAGGCTTTCCTTGAACGTGCGCCCAATGGCCATCGCTTCGCCCACGCTTTTCATCTGCGTGGTGAGCGTGGAGTCGGCCTGCGGGAATTTCTCGAAGGCAAAGCGCGGAATCTTGGTGACGACGTAATCAATGCTCGGCTCGAAGCTCGCAGGGGTTTCGCGCGTGATGTCGTTCCTGAGTTCATCCAGCAGGTAGCCGACCGCGAGTTTGGCGGCGATTTTTGCGATGGGAAACCCCGTGGCCTTGGACGCGAGCGCGGAACTTCGGCTGACGCGCGGGTTCATCTCGATGATCACCATGCGGCCATTGTCCGGGTTGACGCCGAACTGGATATTTGAGCCGCCGGTTTCCACGCCCACGGCGCGGATTACGGCGAAACTTTGGTCCCGCATGATCTGGAATTCCTTGTCCGTGAGCGTCTGGATGGGCGCCACGGTGATGCTGTCCCCGGTGTGGACGCCCATGGGATCGAAATTCTCGATGGAGCAGATGATGACGCAGTTGTCGGCCTGGTCGCGCATCACTTCCATTTCATATTCCTTCCAGCCGAGAAGTGATTCTTCGATCAGAATTTCCGAAACCGGCGAAAGGTCAAGGCCGCGCTTGGCGATTTCCTCGAATTCATCGCGGTTGTAGGCAATGCCGCCGCCGGTGCCTCCGAGAGTGAAGGCGGGCCGGATGATCAGAGGCAGGCGCCCGACTTTTTCGGCGACGTCGCGGGCCTCGTTCATGTTGTGCGCCACGCCGGAAATCGGCACGTCCAGGCCGATGCTCAGCATCAACTCCTTGAACGCAAGGCGGTCCTCGCCTTTGTTGATGGCGTCGGGCTTGGCGCCGATCATTTCCACGTTGTAGCGGGCCAGTGCGCCGTTTTTGTGCAAGGCCATGGCGAGGTTGAGGGCTGTCTGGCCGCCAAGCGTGGGGAGCAAAACCAGCTTGTGCGGGGTCTGGGAGTTGGCGTCCAGGTTTTGGGGCACACCGAGCCGGCGCATTTCTTCCTGCTCGCGGGCGATGATTTTCTCCACGGCCTCGGGCGTGATCGGCTCAATGTACGTCCGATCGGCAAACTCCGGATCGGTCATGATCGTGGCCGGGTTGGAATTGACCAGAACCACGCGGTAACCCTCCTCCTTGAGGGCTTTGCACGCCTGGGTGCCGGAGTAATCAAACTCGCACGCCTGGCCGATGATGATCGGGCCGGCCCCGATGATGAGTATGCTATGAATGTCGGTGCGCTTGGGCATCGCTAAATTTATGATTGATGGTTTACGATTTACGATTGGGCGGCGACAAGCGCGGCGGAACCGTTGGTTCAAAACGGCGATAATGAAACACGGATTTGGCCTCAAACGAAAGGAAAATTCGGCGGTGTCTTGATCTGCGAAGCGCGGGCCGGCGTCCTGCGGCAGCTTTGCCGGGCAGAACGCTTTTGAATAATTGGCAGCGTCGTGGAGCTTGGACTTTTCAGCGCGTCATAGACCCGCGCACCGAAGCCAAACCAAAAAGCTGCCAGAATTCCCAACCTTCACGGCTTGAACCGCGTGACATACCACGATTGCGGCCCTTCGGCGATTTTGACCGTCACGTTGGTGGTGGCCACGAGCTCGCTGCCGTTCTGGCGCAGCCAGTCCTTAATGCTCAGGTGATTGACGCCCAGCTCCCACCCGCCAACGACGACATAGTGCGCCCGTGCCCGCATGAACTCAGGCGCGTCGGTCAGCAGAAAGTGCTCCACGCGGCGGCTGCCAAACGGCCGCCACAACGAGACATCACAATCATCACCATCGCCGATAAATCCAACCACTTTCAAGTTTGGCGGCAGCAATTCCCGGACGCCGGCGAGCGCGTCGTTGCGATTCGAATAAAGACGGTAAACCTCCACCGCGCGCGCGGCTGACCTTTGCTTCGGATACTGCGCCAGCACTTTGGACAAAATGGTTGTGGCTGGCCACAAGGGACGATCTGGCGACATTATCAAAACCGCCAAGGCAATCGCCGGCACCCCCATGCTCAGTGCCCGCCACCACCGACAGCGGGTGAGTTGCGATTGTCCCGGCCCAATCAGCAGCAACGGCACGATCGCCAAATAATAAGGTGTTATAAGCCGGGCGGCCGTGTTCATTCCCGATTTCATGAAGTAGGCCAGCAATGAAAACCACGCCGCGGCCAGCACACTACGGCACAGCCATTGGGGAATGGGCACATTGGCCGGTGTTTGCCGGGTGGTTCCCCGAACCCAAAATGAAGCGAGCAAGGACACCACCAAAAGCCAAGCAACGCCAAAACCGAGTCCCGACATGTCCTCGGTCGGCACTTCCCCGGTGAGGAACAGGCCCGTTTCGAAGTTGGCATTAAAGGCTTCGACCAGGGCTCGGGGCAGGAGTGAGGCCGCGTGTGAATTCCACCAGCCCGCCACTGGGAAGATTGGTGGCAGAAAATTGTTCAACACCACTTGAATGGCGTTGCCCAGGATTCCGATCAATGGTTGGTGGATTTCCTTGTGAAAAGGTTCAACTGTTCTCCCCAACCAATCGTCCGAATAAAGTTTGTTCATCAACCCTATCGGAACGAATGAGGCGACCACAGCGAGCAGCAGGACAGGCAGAGTAGGCAGCCATTGGCGCCGGAGCATTGGAGCCAGTGGAACCACCAGGATCAGCCACGGCAGCCCGAGCGGCAGGCTGACCGGTTTGGTGCCCGTCAACAGTGCCGCCGCCAGCAACGAAACCCATAAATCGCTGATTCGCCGTGAGCTCCAGGCGCGACCGGCAAAATCCATCGCCGCCAGGGCATAAACCGCGCCCAATGCGTCGTTGCCAATGCTGCCGGCTTGAAGCAAGAAATTATAGCCGGTCGGCAAGAGCCACATCCAGTGCCAGGCAACGCGCGCCCGCACGCCTAACCGCGTGAAGACACTGAAAATCAGTCCGGGCAACAGCAGGTATGGCGTGAAATTCACGAGGAATAAAAGGCGATCAGAATTGGTGAACACCACCACGGGCGTGGTCAGCCACTCAAATGCGCAACCGCTGTAATTCATGCGCACCACCGGAGAGTGAATCCAGCACCACTGGCCGTGGGCCAACCATTGCAGCACGCGGGCCAGATGATAGTTCAGCCCGGTATAATTGGTGGGCGGGTAAATGGCGCTGCCGGCCAAAATCAGCGCCGCCAGCACCGCGAACGCCCCCGGCAGCGGGTGGCGAAAACGGCGTGCATACTTCCTCCACCTCGGCCGGCCCCAATCCCACCGCCGACGAAACGCAAGCAATATCCCCACCGCTGCCGCGAAAAAGAGCGCGTAACCCGTCCGGTTCAACTGGCCGAGTACGGACAAACTCCAGCCGGCCAAGGCCGCCAGCGCCGCCAGCCAGATCCACCCTTTGACGAGCCGGAGAAAAAGCGCATCCGGTGGCCGAACCGGTGCGGGAATTGACCCTTCACATTCGTCTCCTGCCGGTGATGGTCCAATGTTCATCTCGGTTCCGAAAGTCTGGCTGATTGTCCCGCCGACTTCCAGCCTGCTTTTTGAACCATCGCATGCGCCTGGCTCAGCACAGAAATACTTGTCTGCGGTTTCTGCCCCGGTGGCTATCGGGGCAGTTTCTGGACCACGGAAACACGGGACTGGAAAATCCCGTGAACCCGCAGGGTGGAAAGCCTGCGCCACATTTTCGCCGCGCTCCGGTTCATGGTCACGCTGCGCGGTAGAAAAGCTGTCCGAGATTCGCTCCCGTCGTGAGCCATTCGCTATAAGCCAGCGCTATAAGCTTGCCATTCCATTTTTGCCAGAGAAAATAGTATTCACGACTCGAAAATTGTCCTGATGGATACCAACCGGCAGACCGAATCGGATGAGGCCAAGCTGCGCGAGCGGCTCGGGGAATTTTTGCGCCGCGCCCGCGATCTCGAAACCGTCACGCAGGCGCCGGCCAATCTGCCGCGGGTCAAAGAGGTGTCGCGCCCGCCGCTTCCGGTGCATGAATCGTTTTTGCCCGGATCCATCCTCACCACGCTGTTCCGCAATCCCAAGACCGGACGAACCGTGACCTTCAAAGGCGAGGAACTCACCGAACTGGACGGCATGTCGTCCGATTACCTGGTGAATTATTACCTTTCGCATTCGCTGTTCACCAACGACGACGCGGTGCGACTGCGAAACAGTTTGGAGGCGCACTCGCGGCAGGTGCTGCAGTTGCTGCGGCACGCCGACTGGCGGGCGGAGGTGTACCATTACGAGATCGCCAAAGAGGGCGCCATTCTGAACAGCCTCCTGCAGCTGCGCCTGCTGATCGAATGCGTGCAAATCCTCACGCCGCCGATGCTGACCATCAAGCGCATAGACGACGAGGAATTTGATTTGATTGACGACCTGCACGGCCTGATGCGCCTGATCACGCTGGTGATGTGGCAGCGGTTGGCCACCGACGGCACGCAGCTGCAGGCCTACGGCGCTCTCTCGGCCTGCATCGCCGGTCTCGCGGCCAGGCCGGATGACGCGCAGGCCCTCATTGAGTCCGGTTACGCCGCCAGCAGCGGCAACGCCGACGCCTTCACCAAATGGTTCGAGAAAGCCGGCCGCCGCGCCATGGAACGGGTGGAAACCATGCTGCATCCCGTGGACAAATACGGGCTGGATGAGATTTTCAAATTGCTGACGCGCCACGCCCTCGACCTCGGCTTGCAACCGGTGACGATTGAATTTGTCCGGCAAACATTGCAAACGCTGGCAATGACCCTCGCCAACATGGATCATGAAATGTCAGACGCCTGCCGCCGTCGTTCCGCCGTCATTTCCGCGCAATTCACCGAGGTGTCCCGGCAATATGCCGTGGACTTTACGGCGCGCGAGGCCGATCCCGGCGTCAGTGAGGAAGACCTAAGCGCCATTTTCAAGGAATTGGACGCGCTGGTCGGCATGGAGCCGGTGAAGAACGAGGTCCATCGCGCCACGAATTTTGCGCGCATGCAGGTGTTGCGCCGGCAACAGGGCCTGCCGGCGGTGAAAGCCAGTTTGCACGCGGTTTTCTTCGGGAATCCGGGCACGGGCAAGACCACCGTGGCGCGGCTGATGGGCCGGATATACAAGTCGCTCGGCCTGCTCCGGCGCGGGCACGTGGTCGAGTGCGACCGCGGCCGGCTCGTCGCCGAATATGTCGGGCAAACCGCCGTGCGCACGCACGCCGCGATTGATTCGGCGCTCGATGGCATCCTGTTTATTGATGAAGCTTACTCGCTCGCCGGGCGCGGCGCGGAGGATTTCGGCAGCGAAGCCATCGAAACCCTGCTCAAGCGCATGGAAGACGACCGCGACCGGCTCATCGTGATCGTGGCCGGCTATAGCGGGCCCATGGAACAGTTTATCGCGTCCAATCCCGGCCTCGAATCGCGCTTTACAAATTATTTGAACTTTCCCGATTACTCGCCGGAGGAACTGGCGGAAATCTTTCACCGCATGGCCGCGCAAAGCGGGCTGGTCTGCTCGCCGGAGACCGAAGCGGCGGTGCTGGCCCTTTGCAAAAAACTGTTTGCCGCCCGCACGGAACATTTTGGCAATGCGCGCGAAATGCGCAACCTGTTCGAGGCAGCGGTGCGCAATCAAAGCACGAGGCTGGTCGGCAGCGGCCAGTGCGACCGCGACGCGTTGACGACGCTGTTGCCGGAGGATTTGCCCACCGAATTGGGCGCCGAATTGCCTGCGCCGCCGGAAGCCCAGCCAGTCACCTCGCGCATCGCGCCCAGGCCGATTTGATTTTCATGATTCCCGAAAATGCCCCACCTTCAAAACCCACGGCTAAACATTGTGCCAACGCATTAGCCGCTCCCGTAAAATCTCGCGGACACGAAACGATCGAACGGTTCGCTTCAGCGCACTGAATCCGGCGCCACCGAGGCGAGATAACGTGCCTGCGCATCGTGCCGCACGGTTTCCGAGCCTGCTTGTGTGCCGAGCAACACACCGGCAACCAGCAATATGGCAGCGCCGGCGAATGCGAATTTCGGACGCAGAATCAATGCGGCCAGGTCCTCCAGCCACGATTCCGCCCTGGCCGGTGCTGCGGCATCTTCAATTCGGCGCCAGACGTTTTCCTGGAAGCGCGGCGCTAGCGGTGGCGACAAACGTGACTCGCGCAGGAGGGCGCTTAATTTGGCGTCGATGGAGTTCATGTTTTCATCCATGGTCAAAGGCGGCGGATTCGTCCGCCGCCTGAAATTTACCAGTTCTTCATGCCCGGACCACCCGGCTCGCGATTTGCTCGATTACTTCAGCAGCGCAATCGTCGCGCAGCCCGACATGGTTGCGTGGGAACTGCATTCGATCACAGCTTTCGGACTGCCGTTCATCGTTTCGAGGCAAACCAAGGCCGGATTGGTATCGTTGGCGATGCCTCTGACGGCTTTGAGTTGACTGCCGGCGGCGCGCGGACAGAGCAGCGCGGTCCCAGCTTGAACATAGGACACATTTATGCTTGCAGGTGTGGTCTGATTGCTGGCCACTTTGATTTGATTGCCGGCGGCGCGCGGCGTGAGCAGCGGTTCCGCGGCAAAGGAGGTGAAGGCAAACGCGGTAACCACCGCGCCGAGGAGGATGATTTTGGTATTCATTTTTATTTCTTTCGTTGTTGCGGCAAGGCTTCATTGCGCTGCCGATGCACCTAATACCCCGGTGCTTGGAGAAACCCTCAAACTAATTTCAATGTGCCATTCGCTTGGAGCACAAGATCGGGATAACGCCATTTCCGAAGATGTCGTACCAAAACGATAGGCGACGGATCTGCCCCCGCCTGAGGCTAACAGTTCTTTCCTTGCCTGGAGAAGAGGCGCCGATTGCCTGGCAATATCACCATTTGGCCGGGGAGCGCGGGTTTGCCACCCGAGCAATTCAGCGAGTCAGAATGCATTTGGAATAAAAAACAACCCTTGGAAACTTGGACGTTGCTGCGGATCACAGAGCCGCGCTCCGCAAATCAGAACTTTGCCGGTTGGCCGACCGGCCTCGCAGCTTGTGCATTTTACCATATTTGGTAATTTAGGTGCCAGCGCCGGAATATTTGAAAATAGTTCGCGGGTTTTCCGGCGCGCCGGTGTAAGTCAATTGTTCAAAAAGAACACAACAACAAGAATTAACATTTGACTGAAAATATGAAAAAAACGACTCAATGCCTCCTGCTGGCTGCGTGCGCCTTTGGCCTCGTGGCCCTATCCACAAAACTGACGGCGGCGGATGATGCCACGTCGTCCCCTTCGTCCATGCCGGCTTGTTGCAGCGGAGGGATGGCCGGCTGCAGCATGATGACCCCTGTGGCCGACACGGACACCAATGCCGTGCCAGACTTGCTTAAGACCTGCCCGGTATCGGGCGAGAAACTGAACGGAGACATGGGTGCTCCATATGTGTTTGTATACAAGGGCCAGCAAATCAAACTTTGTTGCAAAAGCTGCAAAAAGGATTTCGAAAAGAATCCCGATAAATACCTGAAGTTGATTCGCGCGGCGGATAAAAAATAACCGCAGCCGGTGCTTGAACTGTTTCGGCGCGCGGAGACCAGTTTTCCGCGCGCCGTTTTTTGCAGTCGCCCATGAAACGAATCCACCAACTGATTTTGTCCGGCCTCGCAGGCGTTCTTGTTGCCACGGGCTGCCGCGGGTTTGCAACCAGCGGGGAAAAAACAGCACGCAAGGATTTGGCTGCAGTCAGCAGCCAACTGCAAACCAACTTGCCGGCTCTGACCACGAACGCTACGTTGCTCAACGCGGTATATTTTGCAGTTCAAAATAACCCCCAAGTCATCGCTGCCTACGCAGATTGGGAGGCATCCGTCGAGAATATCACCATTGCCCGCTCCTTGCCTGATCCCAAATTGACATTTCAAGCTTACCTCCAAGACAGTCTCACCTCACTGATGCCTGGACTGATGACAGACATCCCCGGTTTTGGGAAGCGCGATGCCCGCGCCGTCGCAGCCACCGTCGAAGGTCGGGCAAAGTACTTTCAATTCGCCAACGCCGTCCAACAGACGGCTTTCGAGTTGCAAAAGAGTTATTATCCCCTTCATTTCCTCGACGCCAAGTTGAGTGTCAACCGGCAAACGCTGGCGTTGCTCGCCGAGCTCGAGGCGCTGGCACGGGCGCAGAACGAAGTTGGGCAGTCAACCCTGCAGGACGTGCTGAATGCGCAAATTGAACAGCGGAAGTTGCAGACGGAGACGACCAATTTGGAGGACTCGCGAAATCTCATGCTGGCACAGTACAAGGCGGCATTGGGTCTTCGCCCCGGCCAAGCTGACCCGCCCGTGCCTGCTGAACCGGATTTTTCCGACCGCAAATTGGATGACGAGAAACTGCTCGCCGACGCGTTGAAAGAAAATCCTCACCTGAAGGAATTAGAGGCGGAAATTCTCGCTGCGGAGGCCAACATCCAGGTCGCAAGAAAAGAAAAAATGCCGGATTTTTCTGCCGGCTTGCAGGCTGAGGTTTATGAACCTCCATTGTATTGGCCGCAGGCCAGCATCTCTTTGCCCATTTGGCGGGACAAACTGGCTGCCGACAGGGCGGCCGCCGATGCGGGCGTGCGTGGCGCCAGGGCACGATTGACGGCGGGACAGATTTCTCTTGCCGTTGATTTTGCGGGACAGTCTTACCTTGTGCGTGAGGCAGACCGGGAGTTGGCCTTGCTCCGGGAAAGTCTGTTGCCCCGCGCCCGGCTGGCTCTGGAGATTGCCCGCGCGGCCTATCGCTCAAGCCGGGTGGATTTCCTGAATTTGATTGACGACGAGCGTTCACTGCTCAACTTCCAACTGGATGAAATCGCCGCCCAAACGCAACGTGAGATTGCGCGGTCGGAACTCACGCTGCTCGTCGCCGGTGTGCCGCCGGAAAATGCGCCGCTGCTCAAGCCCAAGACTTCCATGACCGGCCGCTGATTTATGAAACAATTATTTTCCAGTTTTGTTGTTCTTCTGGCATTGCACTGGCTCTTGCCGGTCGCCCGCGGTGAAAACGCCAAGACGCTTTACACCTGCGGCATGCATCCGCAGGTGATCCTGGATCATCCCGGCAATTGCCCGATTTGCGGCATGAAACTCACACCCATCCGCAGCGGCGCGGGTGCCGAAAACAACCCCAACACCAGGGCCAGTTCCTCCGCCATCGCCGTGGACGCAGCGACGCGGCAGAACATGAATCTGCGCACGGACACCGTCAAGACCGGCCCGCTGCGCAAGTCCATCCGCACCGTCGGCACGATTAATTACAACGAGACCGCGCTGGCCGATGTGACGACCAAGTTCAAGGGCTGGATTGAATCGCTGAATGTGGACGCCACCGGCCAGTTAGTCCACCGTGGCGAGCCAATGTTCGAGATTTATTCGCCGGAACTTTACAGCGCGGAGGCGGAATATCTGCTCGCGCTCCACGCCGGTCCCACCAACGACCCGGGCGCGATCGGGTTGCGGGAGACGGCCGCGAACAAGCTGAAATTTTTCGACGTGTCGGAGGCGCAAATCGCGATGCTGGAAAAAGGCGGCGCCGCGCGTAAAACCTTGTCGGTGGCCGCGCCCATGTCGGGCACTGTCATCGAAAAAAATATCGTGCAAGGACAGATGGTGGATGCCGGCATGAAGCTTTACCGCATCGCCGACCTCGCCATCGTGTGGGTGCTCGCGGAAATTTACGAGCAGGATTTGGCCTTCGTGCAATTGGGCCAGGAGGCGGTCGTTAAAGTTCCGTCGCTCCCAGACCGCGAATTTCGCGGGCGGGTGACGTTCATTTATCCCACTGTGGACGAAAAAACGCGCACCGCTCGCGTGCGGCTGGAATTTGAAAATCCGGGCTACTTCCTGAAGCCGGGCATGTTCGTCTCCGCGCAAATTCAGGCGGAACTGGCCGACCAAGCGGTGTTGGTGCCGGATTCTGCCATTTTGCGCAGCGGCGCAAAAAACACGGTTTTCGTGGCGCTGGATGATGGCAAATTCGAGCCTCGCGACGTGGCGCTGGGAGTCGAAGCCGAGGACGGGCTGATTCAAATCATCAGCGGCCTGGGCGCGGGCGAACGGATCGTCACGTCCGGCCAATTCCTGCTGGACTCCGAAAGCCAGTTGCGCGAGGCCATTGCCAAGATGCGCGGTCCGACGCCGGCGGGCAAAATGGATATTAGCGCGCAAAATGCCACGAACCAAGCCGCGCCGGCAGCCTCCCCGCCGTTCGAACCGGACGCAACCGTTTATGTCTGCCCGATGCCGGAGCACGTTTCCATCCTCTATGATCATCCAGGCAATTGCCCGATTTGCGGCATGGGGCTGGTGCCGGTTTCAGCCGCGGCCTTGAAGAAGATTCAGCCGGGCGGCAAGGTGCTTTACTATACCTGTCCGATGCCGGAGCATGCCAGTGTCCACGAAGACAAGCCCGGCAAATGTCCCTTATGCGGCATGACCCTGATCCCGGTCATGTCAAAACCAGAGCCGCCGCCAAACGCGACCACGGCCAAGCCGGCTCAGAAATATGTCTGCCCCATGCATCCAGAGGTAACTTCTGACCAACCCGGCAAATGTCCGAAATGCGGAATGGACCTCGTCCCGATAACCCAATGACTAATTCCGAATAACGAATGACGAACGACGATTGGCGAAAGAATGACAATTGACCAATGACACATTTCGCACGGCGAGCCAGGTTATTTGCCATTGGAGCTTTGTCATTCACTCGTTCTTCGACATTCTTCATTAGGAATTTCTAACATGCAACGCGTCATTGATTTTTCGCTGCGCAACAAGTTCATCGTGCTGCTGGGCACGGTGCTCCTGGTGCTCGGCGGCATCTATGCTGCTCGGCACATTCCGCTCGATGCCATTCCCGATCTTTCGGACACCCAGGTCATCATTTACACCGAATGGAACGGCCAGGCGCCCAACCTCATCGAGGACCAGGTCACCTATCCCATTACGACGAAAATGCTTTCCGTGCCGAGGTCTAAAGTCGTGCGCGGCTATTCGTTTTACGGTTTTTCGTTCGTCTATGTGATCTTCGAGGACGGCACGGACCCGTATTGGGCGCGGAGCCGCGTGCTGGAGTATTTGAGCAGCATCAGCGGTCAACTGCCCAAAGGCGTCACGCCTTCCCTTGGGCCCGATGCCACCGGCGTGGGCTGGGCGTTCATGTATTCGCTCAACTCCACCAACCGCGACCTGGCCGAACTGCGGTCCCTGCAGGACTGGTATTTGAAATATCAGCTCACCTCCGTGCCGGGCGTCTCGGAAGTCGCGTCGGTCGGCGGTTTCGTGAAGCAGTATCAGGTCACGGTGGACCCCACGAAACTGCGCGCCTACAACCTGGCATTGAAAGATGTCAGCACCGCCATCGAGCGCAGCAATGGCGAGGTCGGCGGCCGCTCGATGGAAGTGGCGGAACGCGAGTTCATCCTGCGCGTGAAGGGCTATATCACCAGCCTCGATGATCTTAAGAAGATTGCCCTCGGCACCGGGGAACGCGGGGTGCCGATTCTGCTGCGCGACGTGGCGACCATACAATTCGGCCCGGATATGCGCCGCGGCATCGCCGAGGCCAACGGCGAAGGCGAAACCGTGGGCGGCATTGTTGTCGTGCGCTACGGCGCCAATGCGTACCAGGTGATTCAGGACGTCAAAGCCCGGCTGACGACGGCGATGAAGTCCCTGCCGGAGGACGTGAAAGTGACGGTGAACTATGATCGGACGGAGCTGATTGACCGCGCGGTGAAAACGCTGAAAGACAAGCTCATCGAGGAGAGCATTGTCGTCGCGCTCGTCTGCTTCGCGTTCCTGCTGCACCTGCGCAGCGCTTTGGTGGCGATCATCATTCTGCCGGTCGCGGTGCTGATCGCACTGCTGGTGATGTTCGGCCAGGGCATCAGCTCCAACATCATGTCGCTCGGCGGCATCGCCATCGCCATCGGCGCGATGGTGGACGCCGTCATCATCATGATCGAGAACGCGCACAAGCACCTCGAACATGATCAGGGCCGGAAGCCGCACTGGCAGATCATCCGCGACGCGGCGGTCGAGGTCGGTCCCACGCTGTTTTATTCGCTGCTGGTCATCACTGTTTCATTCCTGCCCGTGTTCACGTTGCAGGAACAGGAAGGCCGGCTGTTCAAGCCGCTGGCGTTCACCAAAACCTATTCCATGGCCGCGGCCGCGCTCCTGTCCATCACGCTGGCGCCGGTGCTCATGGGCTGGTTCATTCGGGGAAAAATTCCGTCGGAAGATAAAAACCCTCTCAACCGCCTGCTCATCTGGGTTTATCATCCGATTCTAAACTTCGTGGTCCGCTGGCGCAAAAGCGTCATCATCGCCGCGCTGCTGGTGGTGGTGTGGGTGTTTTTGCCGTGGAACTGGATGGCCTCCAAAGTAGGGCCCGCGTCCCGCCTGCCCGGCGAGCGCTTGAGCGCGAGCGGTCCGTCGGCGTTGCCGACCGGGGCAGGCGGGACGCCGGCCCTGCGTTGGCAAAGCCTCGCCGCCAAGATCGGCAAGCTGTTCCCCTATCAAAACCTCGGCTCCGAATTCATGCCGCCGTTGTATGAAGGCGATTTGCTTTACATGCCCACGACCTTTCCCGGCATTTCGCCCACGAAAGCGCGCGAGGTGCTGCAAGTCACCGACCGGCTCATCAAATCGTTTCCGGAGGTGGCGGAAGTTTTCGGCAAGGCCGGCCGCGCCGAGACCGCCACCGACCCCGCGCCCATGGACATGATTGAAACCACCATCCGCCTCAAGCCCGAGTCGGAGTGGCCCGCCGTGGACATTCGGGACGACGCCGGAAAAGTCATCGCGCATCGCCAGCGCACGCCGGATGAGCTGACCGACGCCCTGAATGACACCGTGCAAATTCCGGGCCTGAACAACGCCTGGACCATGCCCATTCGCACGCGCATAGACATGCTGTCCACCGGCATCAAGACGCCCGTCGGCATCAAGATCGCCGGGCCGGATCTGGCCACCCTCGAACGCATCGGCACCGCAGTCGAGGCCGTTATCCGCAAGGTCCCCGGAACCACCAGCGCGTTTGCCGAACGCGTCATGGGCGGGCGCTTCGTGGAATTTGAAATTGATCGCGACGCCATTGCGCGCTATGGGCTCACCATTGCCGATGTCCAGGACGTGCTGTCGGTGGCGCTAGGCGGCATGCCTTTGACCACCACGGTCGAGGGCCTGCAACGCTATACGGTGAACCTTCGTTACGACCGCGATTTCCGTTCGGACCTGCGGGCCTTGCGCGAGGATATTGTGGTGCCCACGCCCGGCGGCGCGCAGATTCCGCTGGGCCAGTTGGCGGCCATCAAGGTCGTGGACGGCCCGATGGGCATCAAGAGCGAAGGCGCCGTGCCGAACGCCTGGGTTTATGTGGACATCCGCGGCGTGGATGTGGGCACCTATGTGCAAATGGCCATGCGCGCCGTGAATGACGCCGTGGCCCGCGGCGAAATCGTGCTGCCCGGCGGCTACAATCTTTTCTGGAGCGGCCAGTACGAGTACATGCTCCGCGCCCGGGAGCGCCTGCTGATCGTGGTGCCGCTCACGCTGCTTCTCATCACGCTCATCATCTACCTGAACACGAAATCCGCCATCAAAACCGCCATCGTGATGCTGGCTGTGCCGTTCTCGCTGGTCGGTGCGTTCTGGGCGATTTACTTGTGCGGCTACAATCTGAGCGTGGCTGTGTGGGTGGGCATCATCGCGCTGGCCGGCCTCGACGCCGAGACCGGCGTCGTCATGCTGCTCTATTTGGAACTAGCCTATGCAGAATGGAAACAGAAGGGGGCGCTCCGCTCGGAGCAGGATTTGACTGGCGCGATTTATCAGGGTGCCGTCAAGCGGGTCCGGCCCAAAGCCATGACCGCCTGCGTCATCATCGCCGGCTTGGCGCCGATCTTGTGGAGCCACGGCGCGGGGGCGGACGTAATGAAGCGCATCGCCACACCCATGGTGGGCGGCGTCATCACCTCCACCATCATGGAACTGGCCGTCTATCCGGCGATTTACTTCCTGTGGCGCGCGCGGGGGTTGAAGGCGGAACCCTGAAAAGCAGAAATGTCGAAAGCCGGCCTCGCAAAAGTAGAAATTCCCGTAGGCCCCTTTAATCACTGTATGGAAGCCGCAGTCACACTCACGCGGCGAGCATGGCAAAGGTTGCCAAAGAGCAAGCCCCCATAAAACCAAGCGTGCGGGACAGCCAGCCGGCGGCGAACCTCGGCGACAGCGTTGCATTGTTCTAGAATTTTCTTTAGCAGCCCTTGGGATTGCCGATAACAAGCTGGAAACCCGCGATCAGGATTTCCAGCCGCGCGATTGTAAAGTCAGTTTTATGGGAAAGAACGTCATTTCCGTGGATGACTCCTCTACCATGAGGAGGATGGTATCGTTTACCTTGAAATCCATCGTCCTGCCCGCTTGAATCCGCGAACACTCTCCGTGAAACCATCAAATTTCGATCATTTATGAAGTCCAACATCTCTACCCTCACCTCCAACGGCCACGGCCGGCAGCTTCGCCCCGGTAAAAACGGCAAAGCCCGGCCCGCCGGCAAGAATTCTGCGCAAGAGAATTTGGAATTGCGCGCCCAAATCGCCGCCCTCCAGTCCGAGATTGCCGGGGTGAAAGTGCGCAGTGAAATCATGGATTTGACCAGCATCGTCTCCGAAGCGGACTTGAAGGGCGACATCACGGCCGTCAACGACAAGTTTTGTGAGGTCTCCCAATACCGCCGCGAGGAATTGATCGGCCGCCCGCAAAACATTGTCCGCCATCCGGACATGCCCAAGGAGACTTTCCGCTAACTCTGGGCCACCATCGGCCAGGGCAAAACGTTTCGAGGCGTCATCAAGAACCGTAAAAAGGACGGCGCCCCTTACTGCGTGGATGCGGTCATCGCACCGGTGCTGGATGAAAACGGCAAACCGAAAAAATACATCGGCGTGCGTTATGACATCACCGCCGCGGAATTGGAACGTCATAACTCGCGGGGCGTGCTCGCCGCCATTGACGGCACTTTTGCTTACATCGAATACGACGTTAAGGGCCATGTGCTCGTGATCAACGATCAATTCACGAAGCTGTTGGGCCACGAGTTGGCGGACGTGGTGGGAAAACATCACCGCATTTTTGTGGACACGGCCTACGCAGGTTCCCCGGCATATGCCCAATACTGGAGGGATTTGAATAACGGCATCCCCAAGGCTGGCGTGGCCCATCGTGTCACCAAGGACGGACGGGAAATCTGGATTCAATCGAATTGTACGCCGGTGAAGGATGAGCAGGGCCGCATCCTCAAGTTCATCACGCTCTTTACCGATGTCACGGCAGCTCAGTTGCAAACGGCCGATTTTCAAGGGCAAATCGCTGCCATTGGCAGGGCTCAGGCGGTGATTGAATTCAACCTCGACGGCACCGTCATCACGGCCAACGACAACTTCTTGAATGCGCTGGGTTACAAGCTGGCAGAAATCAAAGGCCGGCACCACAGCCTGTTTGTCGATCCTTCGTATCACGCCACCGCCGAGTACCAGCAGTTCTGGCGCAATTTGAACGACGGCAAGTTTCAGACTGCCGAGTTCAAGCGCATCGGCAAGGGCGGCAAGGAAGTCTGGCTGCAAGCCACGTACAATCCGATGTTTGACATCGACGGGCGGGTCCACCGCGTGATCAAGTTCGCCACGGACATCTCCGCCCGCAAAATGGCGGAGCGCAAACTCGTAACCACGATCCAGACGGTTTCGAACAATGCCCAAACGCTATCTTCTTCCTCCAAAGAATTGACGGCGGTCAGCCAGCAGATGAGCGCCAATTCGGAGGAAACGGCCGCGCAGGCGAATATGGTGGCCAGCGCGTCCGAGCAGGTGACCAGAAACGTTTCCACGGTGGCCACCGCCGCCGAAGAAATGAGCGCCAGCGCCAAGGAGATCGCCAAAAATGCGAGCGAGGCTCAAGGTGGCCGCGCAGGCGGTGAAGGTCGCCGCGGAGACGAACAACACCGTTGGCAAACTGGGTGAAAGCAGCGTGGAGATTGGCAAAGTCATCAAGGCAATCACCTCGATTGCCCAGCAGACCAACTTGCTGGCGCTGAATGCCACGATTGAAGCTGCGCGCGGCGAGGCGGGCAAAGGATTTGCGGTCGTGGCCAACGAAGTCAAGGAACTGACCAAGCAAACGGCGACGGCCACCGAGGACATCAGCCAGAAGATTGAGGCCATTCAGAAAGATACGAAGGGCGCGGTGACCGCGATTGACCAGATCGGCAAGATCATCAATCAGATCAACGACATACAAAGCACGATTGCCAGCGCCGTGGAGGAGCAGACGGCGACAACGAACGAAATAGCCCGCAATGCCGCCGAGGCCGCCAAAGGCAGCAATGAGATATCGAAGAACATCGCGAACGTTTCGAAAGCCGCCAAGAACACGACGCAGGGCGCCAACAACACCCTGAGCGCGGCCACCGAGTTGGCCAAACTTGCCGCCAATCTCAAGCGGGTGGTGGATTTGGCGAAAACTTGAGCAGGCCAGACGGCATGGAATAGCGCCGTAAAACCTTGCGTTTGTAAACCATTCGGCTCTCCTGATGCCGAAGTGAATGCCGTTGAAAACAAAGAACGCTTGGACGCGAGCCGAATCAATTACTGGCGCCTGTGGGTGGTTAATGCCGTGTTGGTGGGCGCAGGTCTGCTGTTTTTCTTAACCGCCCAATACGGCACCTTCGAATTTTTTGGCGCGGCTTGCCTCATGGCGTTGCTGCCGTTCATTCCGGTCCTGGTGCTGGTGGGGGGAGCCGGCAGCACCATCTTCGTCCTGACCAAGGTTCTGATCGAAAAGCGCTCGTGGAAGACTCCTGCCGCGCTGGTTTTGCTGGTGGGTCCCGGGCTGGTGGTGACACTGCTGCTCGCGCTGCTGGGCGCAGGCAAGTCGCCCGGTCATCGGCTGGCCTACATTTGTCTGGGAAACGTTCCCGGATCGGCCAGCCACGTTCAAGTTGCCGGCTATTCCACGTTCTTGCGCGAAGAATGGCTGGCCGAGTTCAAGGTCGGGCCGGAGGATTTTCAAACGCTGGCCACCAAAGCGAAACTTGCGCCGGTGGATGGATTTGAATTCAAAAAAATGCTCGCGCAGTCAGCTCTTAAAACGAGCACGCTTTTTCAAAAGGTGCCGCGACTGAACGATCTGACGTGCTTCAAGCGCGTCTTCAAGGAACCAGAGGAACGACAGCGCGGCAGCGTTTATGCCGTGTTTGATCCCGCCACCTCGACGGCGGTGATTTACCGGGAATACCGTGACTGAACGCGTCTTTGCCTGGAAGGCTCAGCGCAATTTCTTGCCGCCCAAGTGGATGGTCAGGCCCTCGTGGGCCGCTTCCACCTTCAATGTGCCCCGCTGCTTTTTCACTTGGGCGCGGGCGTGACGCACCAAACCGTCAATGGTCCGGTCGTCATGACTGGGATCGTGGTGAAAGAGAATGAGTTTTTTTACGCCGGAGCGCAGGGCGAGCGTCACGGAATCTTCCACGCAACCGTGGCCCCAGCCGGTGTGCCGGCGGTATTCGGCGCGGTTGTATTGGGAATCCAGGATGAGCACGTCGGCGTCGCGGATGAAATCAATCATTTCGCGGTCGTCGCCGCCCGTCCGCGGCTCGGTGTCCGGAAAAAAACACACCAGGCCGTCAGGCGAAAACAGCCGGTAGCCCACGCAGAAGCCCGGATGGTTGGCGCGTAGCGCGCGGACAAGGGTGTTGCCGACGGCAAAATTGAATTCGCGCAGTTCCTCGATCTCGATGTTGCTCGGCAGCTTGGAGAAGGGCACCGGGAAATACGTGCTTTCCATCTGGCCGGTGAGCGCAGCGACCAGGCCCTTGCGCGCGCCCTCGCCGCCCAGGATGCGAAGCCGGCAGCGGGCGTCGTAAATGGGCGCGAAAAAAGGCAGGCCTTGGATATGATCCCAATGCGTGTGCGAAATCAGCAGCGTGAGGTTGAGCGGCTGGCGCGGAAATTCCGTGAGCAGGGATTGACCGAGCAGGCGCAAGCCGGTGCCGGCATCCAGAATGATGATGTCGTCACCGATCCGAACTTCAATGCAGGTGGTATTGCCGCCATAGCGCACCGTGCCGCGGCCCGGCGTGGGGACGGAGCCGCGAACGCCCCAAAACTTTATGGTGGTGCCACTTTTGATGGGCTGATTCTAACGCAGACCCGGGCAAAAATAAAATCGAAAATGCGATTCCGCTTCGTTTGTCACGTTCCGCGCTTGCGCGCCGCCACCGCAAACACTTATAATCCTGCCCTATTTTATTATGAACAAAGCCCCCATTCGTATTGCGATCACCGGCGCCGCCGGCCAGATCGGTTATTCTCTGCTGTTCCGCATCGCCTCCGGCGCGGCCTTTGGCCCGGACCAGCCAGTCATCCTGCAACTCATCGAAATTCCGGACGAAAAGGCCATGGCCGCGTTGCATGGCGTTTGCATGGAACTGGACGACTGCGCTTTTCCGCTGCTCAAAGGCGTTGTCCCCACCTCCAATCTGGACGAAGGTTTCCGCGGCGTGAACTGGGCGCTGCTCGTCGGCGCCGTTCCGCGCAAACAAGGCATGGAGCGCAAGGATCTGCTCGGCATCAATGGCAAAATTTTCACCGGCCAGGGAAATGCCATCGCCCGAAATGCCGCCGGTGACGTGCGGGTGCTGGTGGTGGGCAATCCCTGCAACACGAATGCGCTCATCGCCGCCAATAATGCGCCCGGCGTGCCCAAGGAACGCTTTTTTGCCATGACCGCCTTGGACGAAAACCGCGCCAAATCGCAGCTCGCGCAAAAGGCCGGCGCCGACGTTACGACCATCACCAATCTGGCCATTTGGGGCAACCACAGCGCCACAATGTTTCCCGACTTCTTCAACGCTAAGATTCAGGGTCGGCTCGTGCCCGAGGTCATCGGGCACCACGAATGGCTGGAAAAGGATTTTATCACCACCGTGCAGCAGCGCGGCGCGGCCATCATCAAGGCGCGCGGGCTAAGTAGTGCCGCCAGCGCGGCCAACGCCGCCGTCAATACGGTCTATAAGCTCACGCACCCGACGCCGGCCGGCGACTGGTTCAGCGTGGCGGTGCAGTCGGATGGCAGCTACGGCATCGAAAAGAACCTGATGTTCAGCTTTCCCATCCGCAACCAAGGCGCCAGCCTGGAAATTGTCCAGGGTGTGCCGCTGAACGATTTCAGCAAGGCGAAAATTGCCCTCACCGAAAATGAGTTGAAAGAGGAAAAATCGCTCGTCACCGCTTTGCTGCCGAAATGAGCTGGCGTGGGCTGCGTGAAATGTGAAGTGCGCCATCAAGCCCGACGGCGAATGACGAAATCCTAATGCCGAAAGAATTCCGAATGTCCCCAGCCCGATTCACTTGCGATCTGCCGCCGCGGCGCGGATTCGCCGCTGGCAAGTGGGCTGGCGCCGCTTCGTCATTCG
>Ga0302320_10000865_pt1 | contig 71935 bp, 70 predicted proteins | sample Bog_T0_3_FD_202130 | JGI IMG/M metagenome (GOLD analysis project Ga0302320, IMG submission 202130) | Peat permafrost microbial communities from Stordalen Mire near Abisko, Sweden - Bog_T0_3 | ecosystem: Environmental > Terrestrial > Soil > Wetlands > Peat | place: Sweden: Abisko, Stordalen Mire... | reverse complement strand
GACCGCTCGCCCACCTGGCTGAACAATCCGCTAAAGGTTCCCCCTTCAAGCGTCGAACCTATTTGCGCGACGAGCTGCTCCAGATTGAGCCCACCCAATGCTGCGCGCTGGACCGCTGCGTTGATCTTCGCGCTCGCGTCGCGCGAGAGTCCCGAGATGAGGTCAGCCGTATAGCCTTGCACAACCTGCAACAGGGCGCGGTCCACAACCGGCTGCACCATCAGCGTGCCTGTGCCCGCCGCCACCGTGGCGTCAATCTGCGCGGCTGTCTGCAGAAAAGCTTTCTGCTCCAGTTCGCTGACCTGACTGCCGGCCTGGCTGGCAAACTCCGCCATCACGCGATCGATCTGCGCCTTCAGTGCCTGCAGCCGGGCGGCGTTATAGCTCGACGGCTGGCTGCGCGCCACGTCGACCAGGATCTCGCGGTTGGCCTGGTCCAGCAGCTTCAGGATGCGCAGCCGCGCCTCTGGCGTGAGCGCCTCCGCCTGCTTCGTGAGCAAGTCGAGCTGCTGAGCGTAAGCCTGTGCGCGGGAGTCAGCCATAAACTTCAGTCCTTAAAAATCCGGTGAATGATACTTTGCTTGCCGTATTCGCAGAGCCCAATCCCTTGCGATCTCGATGCGTTCGACATGATCACGATTTCGTTTGCTTCATCCGTGAAAATGACAACGACAGCTTTTGCTTCACTCTTGCCGAATTCCTCCAGCGCTTGAATCAGGACATCGGTTGAACTGCGCGTTTCAGCCATCAGTTCACCCTCGTCCTTGCTTCGTCCGCATCCAGCAGATCGTCATCTGGACCTTTGCCGGCTTCCTCGGCCGCGTTCGGCGCCGGCGTCTTCAACGCCTTCAAGGCCGCGCCCAGGGCCGACTGCGGAAAGAACAGATCCTGAGCCTTTGCAGCGCGGTCCGCCTTCTCGGCTTGCGCTGCCTGGTATTCTTCTTGGCTGTCGTCGATCTGCACGCCGATCTCCGAGAGCAACGTGTGAAAGGCGCGGGCCGCCGTCTGTGTGGTGACCCATCCTTGATCCTGCCCTGTCTGCAGAGCTGTAGCGGCACCCACCAAAGTTTGCGCGCCTTTTTCGAGATCCTTAACGGCAATCTCCGGGAACTCGATCGTGAAGCTGAGGTCGATGTTTTCCGGAAGCACGCCGGCGCGCTGCGCGCAATCGAGCACGAAGTTCAGAACAGCCTTGATGCAGCGCGAGAGCAAATTCTGCCGCTTCTGAATTTTCTTCGTGAAAGGCGCGTTCATCTCCAGCGCCGAGGCCCGGTTCGCGTCGTCGCCATCGCCCATCAGGGTTGGAGGAATGCCCGCGCCGCCGAGGCCGTACTTCTTGACCATGGAGCTGCCGCCGGCCATGTCCTGGCCTTTGAAGTCCGGCGTCTGTGCCTCAATCTTCACTTGCTCGTTGGTCACCTGGACACCGCCCTGCTTCGGCGGATCCTTGGTGAGCTTGTCTTTAAAATCGGCAACCTTCTTGCCGTCGGCGCCCTGGAGCGTGTAGTGCCACACAAACGAGTTCAGAAAGCGGACCTTGTCGCCGAAGTCGAAGATCATCTGGTCGAAGAGATCTATCCAGTCTGCCAGGGCAAACAGTTCACTGAATCCACGGCTGGCGGACTTGACCTTGTTAAGAGTCCAGTAGAAGCACTCCCCATTCAAGCGGCCGTAGTTTTCATCGTTCGGATCGTCGATGCGCCTGACGATCAGCATCGGCTTCTGCAGGATCTCGCCCACCTCGCGCCGCAGCCTTACCGCATAGGGCACGTTAATGCTGGCCGTTCCGTCTGCCGTAGCCATCTCGGCAAACTGGACGGTGTCAATGTTCATGGGGTCGATATAGCCCAGGCGCACTTTGCCACTGACAGGATTAACGGCCACAGGAATACACAACTCGCCGAAGATTGTCTTCTCGTCTGACCAGGCCTCGCAGTTGGCGTCCATGTCGTTTATTTCGTCGTTCCAAAAGTCGTCTATTACCTCCTGCACGCGTGGATCCTTGGCAGTGACGCGCACCCCTTTGCCCAGGGTGTAATCGGTGAGGATCTCCACGATCCGCTTTCCGAAGGGAGTCGTGACCGCGAGGAAGTAGCAAACCTGCAACATGCGGTCATGCATCAGCGGATTCAGATCGCGGAGGGTGGCCAGCGACGTAATGCGCCGGAAGCCTGGGTCTTCGCCGTCACCCGTTGTCAAGGTGAATAGTTGCGGCGCAACGGCCTCGGCCGCTAGTCGCTGATCTTCTGAGAGCTTGCCCGTCCCGAGCATCTTGAACGCTGCGGTCAGCATGGGAATATCGCTCTCCGCCACATTGGTCATGCCGGTTTTCGCGATGGCCTGGCGCACGGCGGTCTCGTCCGCATCCGTGCGCGCCGCGTCCCAGCGATGCGCCTCGTCAAGGTTGAGCATGGTGAGGCTGTTGCGCTCCGAGGTAGGCCTGCGCGTGAAGAGCGATTTAATTCGTCCCGGAATCAAGCCCATCTGGATCTCCTGTCGCGGCGCACAAAGTCTCCGCCGCCGCGGTTGCCGGCCAGCACGTCCTCGCGGCCAAAAGTCTGTTCACGTCCGCCCACCTGCACGTTGCTGCTGGCGATTGCGGCCTGAAAGTTGAAACGCCTGGCCAACTCCACAGCGCCTTCCAGCGCGTCGGCCAAATCGTCCTTGATCTTGCCCAGGAACAGGAGCTGCGAAATCAGCGTCTTCTGTGTTCCGTCCAGGCATAAGCGGAGGGTGCCGTTCTCCACCAGCGGGCTCATGGTGGAGATGCGTAGAAACTTATCAGTCAGGTGAGGCACGCCGACGACATTCAGATAGCGGCCGCTCGTGCGCGACGCATCCTCGATTGCCTGCTTCAGCGCCGTCTGGTACGCCTGGTCCTCGATGCCGATCACCATCGGCTGTTCTTCGTCGGCGCGGCGCAGGATGAACTCCACCTGTTTGGTGAAGGGCATCCGGTCCTGCTCGGCCCGCGTCACATAGATAAAACCCTGGGCGTCAATGTCGATGGTGACGCTGGCAAAGAAGTCAGCCGTAGACTTCTGGCTGATGGCCGGGTCGTTATAGCTGATCTTGACCGTCGCCTTCCCAACCAGCTCCTCGCGGCGGAAGGCGTGGCGCGTGATCCACTCTTCCTTGAAGACCTGTGTCGATTCAGAGATGGGCAGGTTGCGGAACTCCTGATTAAACATCACCGAGCCGATAACTTCTTCCTTCTCATGCAGGCTCTCGATGTCCCACTTCGCCGGCCAAAGCACCGTCTCCGGACGCCACTCCTGGTCAACCGCCTCGTAGCGCCGTTTGATGAACTTCTTGAATTTCTCCGGATCCAGCAGCTTGGCCAGCAGGCCGTCGTAGTGCAGGATGGTGCCGATCACGAAGACCTGGCACTTCTTGCCCAGGTTGAGGACGGTGCCCACAAACCAGCGCTCCAGCTTTTCGCGGGTCTCGGGGTTATCCACATCCTCTTCGTTTTCCATGTCGTCGCAGATGACCAGGTCCGGCCGGTACAGCCGGAAGCGCAACCCGCGCAGGCTCTGCCCGGCGCCGCGCGCGGCCAGGGTGACGCCCGTCGTCGTCCGGCAGTCGTTCACATCCCACTTCTTGTCGCCCACCAGGTTGCCGAAGTCGGCCCGCAGCTCGGCGTTCGACTCCATCTCCTCTTTCACGGCCGCGAGCTGCAGCGCGGCCTGGGGCTGTGTATCGCTGATGAGCACGATGAATTTGCGCAGCTTGTAGCAAATGCAGTAGAGAACGAAGATCACCGATACGCAGGTGGATTTGGCGTGTTCGCGGGGAGCGGCGATCGCGGCCAACTGCTCCGTCAGGAGGATCTGGTAGAGTTCGCGGTGGAACTCGGCCGGAGAGATGACCGCGCCCGTCTGCTGGTCCACCATGAAGTGGCGCATGTACTTTTGGGCAAACGTGGTGATGTCTGTGGCCAGCTCCCACGCCTGGTCCAGTACCTGGCTTGCATCTTTCCGCGCCGGCTTAAGCTCGCCGGGCACCACGCCAAAGACTGCGCGGAGCTGGGCGGCCGCGTCCTCACGCTGTTGACGCTTCGATTTGTTTTGAGAAGGCCTCAGCGCCATGCGTGAACTCCTGAATCAGTTCTTCCTTGATGGGATCGATGACAGCGCGCACCAGCTCACGGGTGCGCAGTTTCTTCAGCAGGTCCTGCGAGGCCAGCAGGTAAATCTCGCGCGGATCGCCGGCCTCGGCCGCCAGCTTGGCGCGCTCGGCATCGATCCTGGCCAGGTCCGCGTCTACGCGTTTGGCCTGCAGCTCCACGCGCTGCATCCGGCTCATGGCCAGGGTCAGATCCTTCAGGCCTTTGGCAAACTGCGCCTTGTCGCCGATGCCCGCGCTCTGGATCAGGTTGAAGACCTGGTCGCGCAACGCATTGACCACGGCATTATTGGCGCCTGCCAGATCCCGGCCGGCAAAAGCTCCCGCGAACTCGCGCGCCTGGGCGCTCTCCGCCAGCACCTGCTTCCGCGCCTGGCTCACGCGCAGATCGAACCAGCGGTGCAGGCTGCTCTTGGCCAGCTTCATCTCCGGAAACTGCTCCAGCACCTTCAGGTCCAGCGACTCCCAGTCGATGAAACTGCCGCCGTCCTCTTTCCACTTATCGCTGTACGGCCGCGCGGACTGCTCCGCAATCTCCATCCAGGTGCGACCCCAGTCGTAAAGGGTCTCGATCGCATCCCGCGCGCTCTGCGGCAGCAGATCGATCTTGAGCGGCTGATGCGTCACCCGCTGCTCTCCGGTTTTGGGTCTGGGCTTGGTCATGGCTAGTTGAACAGCACGTCGTCGTTGCTCTGACGCCGGGTGTAAAAGCGAAGACCTGTCGCGGTGAGCACGATCTGGCTCAGCTCCACGCGCCCGGTTTCCTGGTCTGTACTCGATTTGAAGTCGATATATTCGAGCACCTGCAGATCCTGCAGGAGCGTCACGACCTGCTGGCGTCCAGCCGTCTGCCCCATCTTGAGGAGGATCGCCCAGATCTCGAAGTCATCCAGCCGCGAGAGCTGATTCTCGTGGCCCTCGCGCACCAGCTTGAGAATGATGCCTCGACGCCGCCGCGCTTGAATTTCCCTACGTTCAACATCCATCGCACTCACCATTTGCTTCCTGATTCAACCCCATCAACTCCAGCGCAGCCCATATCTCAAAGTCGCTAAGGCGGGGTTTCCCTTTGCGCACCAGTTTCAAAATGATGCCCTTGCGCCGCTTTGCCCTAATCAAGTTTTGATCAGTGTCTATCGCGATCATCCGGCTCCTTGTTCCTGCGATCAAATGCAACCTTTTCGTTGCTCAACATCGAGTGCAGGCCCTTTATGCCGCGCTGCACATCCAGCAAAATCTCGTCCTGCTTATCCAGCCGCTCGTAGACGCCTGGAAACTCCTGTGCCGCGTAGATCGCCAGCCGCTCAACCTGCTCCGCCTGGCGTCCGCCCTGGTCAGCCAGCCTGGTCAACGCGTCGGCTGTCTTGACGCTGGCCACCGTCTGCTGCTGCACGTTGGTCACAACGGCGCTGAACGTCGTCTGGATGGTGTCGTTCATCTGGCCCATAAAACGGCCCAGAAACGCCAGAGCCACCAGAGCGATTACCGGCCACGGGCCCCAAGCCCCCAACAGCTTGAAACCTTCGACCGGCTGGCGCTGCAGCAGGTCCAAAATCAACAGGACTACCGCCGCTCCGCCGGCCGAGCTGAGCGCCACCCTGAAGTGCCTCAGCCAGCCACGCCGGAAGCTGGCCGCCACCTCGCCCTTGGGGGCGTCCGCCCCCACCAACCCGATGCCTGTCATGAGGCCACTTTCCACGTCCATCGCCCAAAACCTGCTTTCGCCATCCGGCCAACCCCTTAAACCGCCCGGATTTGCCCCGCTAAGGCCTGCGGTATGCCATACCGGTATTTATTTGGTCCTACCCCACGTCGGCGACCTCCCCGACGCCCTGAAACGCCTCCTGGCGTTTTTTGGTCTTAATGCTCCCCTTCAGGTTCCGCGAGAGCCGGTTTGACCGTCCCGGCTGCCACCGCCCGGGCGACCGTCAGATTGTCCGGCCGCTCCCACATCGCGCGGAACTTTGCCTGGAAAACGGCATAGGCTCGCGGGTCGGCGGAGAGGACGGCTGAATTGTCCTGGAGGCGTTCACCCTGCTCGCTGAAATTGGCCGATCCGTCCCGGACCAGGCTGCCGTCCATCGCGTAGCTTTTCAGGTGCATCAGAACTTTGGAATATTTGACCTTGATGGTGACCCCCGGAAACCCGATCAGCTCGTGTAAAGCAATTCGGGCACAGGTTGCGTCGCCGCGGCACTCGGCCTGCAGCTCCCCGCGGTCAAGGTAGATTCGGATCTTCACGCCGAATGCGGCTTTGGTTCGCAGGGCGTCCACCACGGTCTTGTCTGTCAGGCTGAAGGCAGCCAGGTCAATCGACTGCTGAGCGGAGTTGATCGCCGCCACGTCCACATTTTCGAGGCTGCCAGGGTTTGCGTAGTAAGTTCCCGGCGCCGGCGCGGTCTGCGCATAGGCCTCGCGCAGGCAGCTCGCCATCCACAAGGTCAGCACGAAGACCAGCCCGATACCAACCCATCCACGAATTCTCATGGTCATAATTCCTCCACCTGTTCTTTGATCCTGGCCGCCGCCCTGAATGCCGAGATCCACCACGGCCGCCTGGTGCATGTCACGGTCAAAAGCTGCTCAGCCTCGCTGTAAAGCCAATCCACAGTGACGCCGGCGAGGGTTGCGGTCCCCATATCGTTCAGCACCGTCATTTCGTCGGCCTGGGCGCGTATGCGGGCGCGGATTTTCTTGTACTTCGATCGCGGAATCCCGAAGAAGTTGACCGGCTTGTCTGGTTTCATCGGGTCACTCCGCGAGGTCCGTGGCGCCCTGTTGCAATGCAGGGCGCCCCGGAGTTGGTTGAGTTCCCCAGGTACGCGCTCAGGCATCCGCCCGTAAGGAGTAACCGAAGTGACGTCATTTGTCTCCGGCAGCAATCTGGGGTGTTTCTCTCTGTTGGGTTTATTTTGTTACAGCTTCTTCTTGATGGCGGTCTCGATCGCCGACAACTTGGTTTCGAGAGTGGCTTCCAGGCTCTTGATCGCACTCCCGATGTAGCCGGAGAAGACGACTCCGCAAATGAAGGCGACGACGGCGACAATGACAAACATGAGAAACAGATGCATGGCTCTCTCCTATTGCTGTGGGCCGTTGCCGGCCCGGTTGTTGAAAACATCGGCGGCGCGGTTGATGCCGTACAGCGCCCCGCAGATTCCTGTTGCGAACAACGTCAAAGCTCCCAGTGCCTGGCAGAACTCCGCCACCGATACCGGCGCGTGAATCTTCCACAGCAGTGCCGAGCTGAAGCCCAGCGTGAACACGATCACAGCCACCACACAGAACCGCGTGCTGCTGCCGGTTCCGTCCGCCTCGCTCAGCATCGAGCGCAGGTAGCCGCGCGCCCAGTTGTCAATCGCCGGCATCATTGCTTCCCCGCCACGTACCCGATCACCCCGCCGATCACCACCCACTTGGCCGCGGTCAGCGTCCGGTGCATCCAGGTGCCACCCTTGGCCGTTTTCTCCCACTCGTCGCGCTGGGCCGTGGTCTCTTTCAGTTGCACAGCGTTGTCAGCCTGAGTCTGCGTACAGGCGTCCAGCTTGGCTGAATTTTCCTGGCAGGTAATTGCGCCGGCCTGGAGCGTGGCAAAGTCCACCTGGGGGATCTGCACCACGGGCGCGCTGGGCACTTCTTCGGTTTTGCCGTTCACCGTCTGCTGCACCGGCGGAGGCTGCACCACCTGCAGCGGCGCGGGTAGCCCAGGAAACAGCTTTGCGGCGTCAATCACGATCTGCGGCGCCGTCGCCGGCACTTGCCTCTGTGTCTCAATCGTCTTCAGTTGCGCGTCCAGATTCTGCTGCACAGACTGGGCATCCTTCGCGGCCTGGTTAATCGTCTTCTGCTGCGCCGCCGTCTGCGCCTCGGCCTGCAGCCGGGCGTCGTGCTCCTGCATCCAGGAGAAGACAGCAACCGCAATGAGCAGGATCGCGAGAATGCCAATCACGATCTCGCGCGTCAGGTTCGCCGGAGCGGCAACCGCTGCCTCGACTGTCGAAACCGGTGTGGGTGTCGTCGTCAAGCCGCTACCTCCTTGCGATTCATGAGGGTGAATCCCGCGCTCTTGGTTGTCAGCCCCTGAGCTTTGCGCATCCTCTTCCATTGCCTGCCAGACATACCGGCAGGACGCTTTGGCTTGGTGCTTCGTAGTGGGCCATAAGCGGTTCCGTATAGCTTGACCAGGTGAACGAAACCCGAGTAGGGATTCAAGCCGCTACCTCCTTCGCCGGACCGTCTTCCGGCTGGATGTCGTACTGGGTCAGGTCGTAGATGGAGATGAGCTTGGTAAGCATCGACGCGTAAGTGGGACTGGTCGAGTAGCCGCAGCTCTGCAGCTTTCCGGCAAAGCTTGCCGGATCACTGCGCACAGCCATGGCCGGCGCATAGCGGCTGGCGGTGGCCAGCAACCGGGCATGCGCGTCAAAGCTCTCGCCGGCGTCCTGGTACCGGGCAAAGTCCGCCTCCACCAGCTCGCACACGCCGTGGATGTACTCGTGCGTGGGCAGCTCGATGTAGGTGTTGGGATCGGTCGCGTGCACGGCCTTGATGCCGAAGTAGTTATTTGCCTCGCGCGCCAGTTGGCTCTGGCCCCAGCCGAGCTGGTTGCTCGACTCCAGGATGGCCTGGGCAATGGTGACCGATGCGGGCACGCCCCATTTGCGCTGCGCGGCCTGCGCCGGCGGAACAACCAATCGGAGAAAAGTGTTCTGCTGCGCGTTCATGCGGCCTCGCTCCCCGGGCGGATTCGCGCGGCGGCCGTAGGAGCTAACTGCAAGCTACGGCTCCTACGGCACGATCCGCTCGGCTCTGGCTCTCCGTGATCTCTCAGTCTCTTGGATTTCACGGTGTCAGTTCCCCGGTTTGGGTGAGGCCAGATTAAGACGCGGCTTCGCCGTGCCATGCGGCAATCGGCATGGCTGGTTTATCAGGGAAAGATGGGATAGAGGGCGACCGGGAGGCTAGTCTATGTGCTTAGTGGTGACTGAAATGCCGTAGCTTCTTAGAATCTCAAGCTCTTTTTCGGTGGGCTTGAGAAAGTCGGGATCTTCCGGCCAGCGTTCCGCCGGAACATGTGGACGCTTGGGAACTATTGTTCTATCCCAGAGATACCGGGGGTTTCTATCCATCCAATCCGTGGCTGCGCGCAGCACGTCCTTGGGAACACGATCTATTCCAGGAAGCGCAGGTTCAAAACTTTCAGACTGAACCGGTCTCCCCATCATCCGGATCATGCAGCCGCATTCCCATCCAAAAGGGGGAATGAGCACCTTCCACACCTCATCGTCCCATTTAGCTGCGAATCCATCTAACCACGCGTGGGGCGAGCGCATGCAGCCGTCGAGTATCATCCAAATCCGAAGGTAAGGGAAATTTGAAGCCTGACGCGGATACATCTCGGCTGTCCGCTCTGCACTGGCAGCGCCTGATTGAATCGACTGCGCCGTCTGAAAGACGGCGGTGCGCCATGACCACGACATAAGACTGAGACCAGGAACTTCCGACTCCTTGCAGACCCGATCCATCTCACCCAAGGTCCTCGTGGATGAATAAATGCGCTCCAGTTCTTCAACCGCCTCTGTGCTGGTTTCAATTCCTTGCAAGCGTAGAGACGCCCTGAACATAGCCATCCGGCGCATTTGCGCGTACGGGGGCAGATCAAAGGGCGTTGGCTTATTGTCACTGTTCATGTTGTGCGACGCGAGGGGACGAGTTACAGATTACTGGCGATGCTTTTGAGGACGACGTAGAGCAATCCAGCGGTTAAGGAGAATAACCAAAGTGCCAAGAAGATCACCCAGAATAGCGACCAGGCGGTCAGAGGCTTAGTCTGCGCGGGTGCGGCCGACGCGCAACGCATCGCCCTGATCTCATCAAGGCTCTTACCATCCGCAATAGCCTGGGCGCAGTCTTGATGCTCATCGCTTGCAACGCCAGCCCATTGGCCACAATATTTACAGTTCGCCATCGCATCTCACTTTCTAGCCACGCTACTGAGGTTTGCCCTTTTGCTTCGGCATATCGAGTTCATCGCCAATCCAGCGTACGAGGCCCACGATACTATTCTCGCCGTGCGGGCGCAATAGCTTCGGCGGCTGCCCTGGCTGGAACGGCAACAGGATGTATCCGCCGTCTTGACCGCTCAGCCATCTAACCTCGACGCCCGACGGGGTCTGCACGGCCACCATGTGTCCAAGGAGTCGATCGGCGTCCCGGCGGCTCAGGTCCACCATCGCGATCATTTTGGAGACAGTCTCTCCGATGATGTGGAAAGCCCTGATCGCGCCGCCCTCAGGAAACCATTGCTCCGGAAAATGGATATAGCTTTCAACGTCCGCGGACACCACTTTGCTCACTTCACCCACCCCTCTGTGTGACTTGATCAACGGTATATTACGTAGCAAGTTGCTTGCCATATAACTGCCCGGAGAATCAGTATCTTGCAAGTTTATTCCGGCCTGCTCCGAGGCTCTATCCCTCCACCATTGCCGCTCACTTTCAGGCGCAAGTTCTGAGAGCTTGAGGAGCGCCGCAGCAGAGGGAAGGTCCTGGGATCGCTCCCATCGAGAGACCTGCGCAACGCTTACCCCACAGAGCGCGGCGACTGGGGCCTGCTTCATTTTTCTGGACTTCCGCAGATCGGCGATTTTGGCCGCAAAAAGGGTAAGGCGATCCCGCCTTTCAAGAATCCGATAATTTTGCTTGACAGGAATTCGAGCTTCCTTTAATGTTCTTAACGCAAGGCAAACAGCGTTTCCTTCCGAAGGATACATGAAGACAGACACCTATAGAACGAAGTTGACCCGCAACATCCAGAGCCGCGTGGCGAGGGTTCTCCATCTGAGCCGATCCCACGTATGTCTTGTTGCAAACGGCCATAGAAAGTCGGCACGCGTCGAGAAGGCCCTGGCAAAGGAATATGCCCGCATTGAGCGCGTGGTGCAGCGGTTCGAGCGGCACAGTGATGAGGTGGCCGCGTGAGTAAAAAGCCCTCGCGCCTGGAGCAGCTCGGCTATCTACTGACCGCCATGATTTCAATAATTGCCAGCGGGTCAAGCGACCTTCTAACAGAAAATGCACCCATACCTTCCAGAAACCCGCTTCTTGCGGAAATTGATCTGCGTGATTTTAGGCGCCACGGGAAATACTGGGGGCTGGCCGTTCGAGTAGCACAACAACTCCGGCTTAGTCATTCTCATGTGCATCGCGTTCTTTTGGGCGATTCTCAATCGCTGCGTGTAGCCCAGGCGATCAGTGATGAGATGAAACTCATAGATAAACAAAGTGCTCCATCGCCAATTAACGCAGATGGTTTGAGTGCAGAAGAAATATCTGAGTTTTCCCGCGGGGGAAGGTATTTCGGGCTTAAAGCCAGCGTCGCAAAACAACTCGGAATTTCTCAGAACACTGTTTGTAAGGCGGCCCGTGATCCAAAGAACTCACGCCCCACGTATCGAGCCATCCGCGCCGAGATGGCCCGCGTGGATGCCGAGATCGCCGCGAAGAGCGGAGGCCGCAAATGAGCGCAGCCCCGCAGTTGGCCCTCGTTCCGCGCATGCCTGAGCAGTGGCTCACGGCCGACCAAGTCATGAAGCTGATGAACTGGTCTCGCGCCACATTCTACCGCCGCTCTGCCGAGCTGATCTCCCGCAATAAGCCCGATGGCCTGAATGCCCGTCCGCTCCGCGAATACCTCGCGGCCTCTCTTCCCCTGTCACCCACCCAGGCGGAGCAGACCCAGTTGACCGTGGTTGCTCCGCCTGCGGCCTCATTTGGACCACTCTTCGCCGGCATCCCGGCCACTGGAGCGCAGCGCATCATGCTCCCAGACCCAGAAGCTCAGAAACAAGCCGAACAGCGCCTCGCCGTACTGTCGCCCCTACTTGATTACGCGGCTAACGCCGAAAGGCTCTCCTCGCTCACGCTGCCCGACGGACGCCGCGTTACCTCACTCACCAGGCTGATAGAACACATCGCCGTCACGCACGAGCCGCCTATTTCCATCCGCACCGTCAAAGATTGGCTGGCGCGCTACCGCGCAGACGGGCTGGTTGGCCTGGCCGATCGCATCCGCAGCGACAAGGGCCAGAGCCGCTGGTTTGCCCGCAACCGCGACGCCGCCATTTTGGCTGCATACCTCCATCTGGGCGACATTGACCGCCAGGGGTTAACGGCCAGTGAAAAGCCTCACCGCGGTCAAAGCATTGCCTTCATTTACGAACAGCTATGCGAGCGCGCTGAAAGCCTCGGTATTGCCGAAGGTGAACTGCCCAGCCGCGAGACAGTGCGTATCTTCCTGGCTGACTCCATCTCACCGGCCATGAAGGCTCTGGCGCGCGAAGGTAAGCGGCAGTATCGCGAGCGCATGTCGCCCTACATCCGCCGCCGTTACGACGACATCTACGCCAACCAGGTGTGGGTGGGCGATCAAATGGAGCACGATGCCGAAGTAACGAACGACGGCATCTTCGACGATGTGCCGCTGGGCACCCCGCTGCGTCTGCGGCTCGACGCCTTCGAAGACTACCGCAGCCGCAAGATAGTGGGCGCCACCTGGACGCACTTCGGCAGCTCGCGCTCCATCGCAGCCACCCTGCGCCGCGCCATCCTGCAATTCGGACCGCCGGAGATGATCTATGTGGATAACGGCAAAGACTATAAGAAGGTTGCGAAGGGAGCGCAGCGCGGCTTCCCGGTGCAAGACCTTCGCCCCGAGGATCTTGTGCCTATCGAGCAATGCGGTTTTCTGGCGCGCATCGGCGCGGGCGTAACGCATTGCATTCCGCGCCACCCGCAATCAAAGGGTGTAGAACGCTGCTTCGGCACGGTGCATCATTTCGATGCGTTCTTTTCGACCTACACCTCCGGCCAGACAGCCACGCGCCCCGAGGCCACCGGAGAGCTGATGATGCAACACCGCCGCCTGTTCAAGGCCGGTCGCGTTGCAGAGTCAAAGCATCCGCTGGCCAGCCGCTTCATTCTCGCCTGTCTGGCATGGATTGAGAAGTACAACAACACGCCGCATAGCGGCGAGGGGATGGACGGTCTCAGCCCGAACGAAGTCTTTGAGGCGGAGTTCAACCCTAATCAGAAACCGACTCCTGAACCTGCCACGCTGGCAATGTTGATGGCTGAGTACGAACGCCGCGAGGTGCGCGAGTGCGCGGTGACGCTCAACAAGCGCCGCTACATGGCGCGGCCTGAAGATCGCCTCGCCTGGGCGGCCATGCATGAAGCCAATGAGCGCGAAATTCTCATAGCCTACGATCCCTGCGATCCGGAGAGTGCGGCTGCGCTCGACCTCGATGGCCGTTTCATCGCTTGGCTTGAAGCGGAAACCTTGCTCCGCTTCGCCCCTGCCGATCCGGAGACACGGCGCCAGATCGGCGAATCGATGGAAATCCGCCGCGGGCTGGAAAAAGCCACGAAGAATTCAATACGCGCCATTGCGGCTGCTGCCCGCAACAATGGCGCGCAATCGGCCGAGGAGATGGCCTACAGCCAACTGCAGCTTCCCGCTGCCACTAGTCCTGTGATCTCCCAACGTGCACCCCGGCTCCGGCCGGACAAAACAGCCGTTGCGCCGGCGAGCGCTTCGGACATCGCTGCTTCTTTTTTGGAGGGACTCAAGTGAATCTATCGGGTGAAGTGAAACGCGCCTCGCTGGTGAGCGAGGAAGAAGTCAATGCAGCTTGCCGCCTGCGCATCGCAGAGTACATGTCCCGCTCCGGGCTTTCGATGCCGGACATGGCGCAGAGGATCGGCTACGGCAGCTCCACGCTGCGGCTGTTCATGGCCAACCAGTACTACAACGTAAGCCGCTCGGCCGCCGCCCTGGTGAAGGCCGCCGACGGATTCATGAACAGCTATCCCATCGCGCCGCCTACCCACATCATGGGTGACCTCTACGACACAGCCAATGTGCGCATCATCCGCGAGACGTTTGAAAAGCTGATGCCGCGTCCGGTGGCTTACATGATTTACGCGCCGCCGGGCTCGCAGAAGTCTTTCGTCCTGGAGAACGAGGTTGCGCGCCTCAACCAGGCCGAGCTGGCAGACGGTGGCGGCCGCCGCGCTTTCTATATCTACGCCCGGCAGAACGTCCGCCCGCGCGATCTGATCCGTCGCGTGGCCATCGCCTGCGGCTCCCGGGCAAACAACGATGTGGACCCCATGCTCTCCGGCATCCGCTTCGATTTCCGGAATAACCGCGTGGTGCTGGTAGTGGACGAAGCCCAGCATCTCTCCATCGAGTGCTTTGAGACGCTGCGCGAATTGCTCGACCAGCCGCCCTACTTCTCGCTGCTGTTCTCGGGCTCGCACGACCTCAAGCGCAAATTCGACGAGTTTTCCGCAACGCTGGAACAGTGGAACTCGCGCATCATTGCCAAGGTCCGGCTCCCCGGCCTGGAGCGCTTGGAAGCCATCGGCATCATCGAGCGCGAGATCGGCGACCTGCTCAAGGCGCGCAACCCGCGCGAAGCCAAGAGCCTGGTGGATAGGCTGATCGCCGGGGCCACGGCCCGCGACGCTTTCGAGGGCAACCAGGCTTACATCAACGTCCGCACCCTCACCAACGCTCTGGAACAGATCAAGGCCGCCGCGCCCGATCCCGCGCCGGCAGCCATGGAGAGCGAGGAGGCAGTTGTATGAGACAGCCCATTCCTGCTGAATTTCCCGAGTCGCTCTTCCACCTGGTGGAGGATGATGACGAACGCATTCTCCAGGAGGAGGGCACGCTCACCACTTCGGTGCGCGGCTCGCACGTCCTGGTCACGGTGCGCCTGCGCCGCTGGTGGGCTTTCGCGATGGCCTGGACGCCGACAGACGCACAGCTCCGCCGCATGGCTGAGGCTCTGCGCCGCACCTCAAACATCTGCGACTTCTGGCTCAAGGTCGCCGTGATCGCGGCTGTAATCTACCTGGCCGCAGAGATTGTGCCGGCCTTTCTGCCTGGCGGCGCGGTCGAGCGGATATTTGGAGGCGCACGGTGAACGAGAAAGCTACAGACCGCACCGTGTATCTCCACGGCTATGACGGACCGCGCTGCGTTGAAGGACGCGACCTGGTCGAGATTCCGCCCGAATTCATGGGCGCGGCCACCACGCTCAGCCGCGATCTGCGCCTCGCGCTGGACTGCTTTGTCGCCTTCGGCGCTGTGCCGCGCCCCATAGTCAAAGCCATTCTCCGCAACATGGACGCCGCGCAAACCGGCTTCGACCTGGCCGCGAAGAGCGCCCACCCCGGACCTTGGGCTGGCAGCGAAGAGGTGCACTGATGGACGTTTCCACCGTAGCCTGCGACATCTGCAAGCACCAGAAACAGGAAACCAATCACTGGCTGGTTGTGATTGAAAAGCCCGGCTTTGAAGGGCTGATCTTTCTGCCGTCCGAGGCCGCGCAGGAGCCGCGCGTCGAGGGCTATATCTATCGGGACCTTTGTGGCCACATGTGCGCGCAGAAGAAGCTCTCGCAGTGGCTCGACGAACTCAAAAACATCAACTACCCCACGAAAGGCGATGCAGCATGACAGCAACTGTCAACATCCACGCCGCGGCCGAGCAGATCGCGGATGAAGTCTTTGGCGAAAAGGCGCGCCCCACACCCGAAGAGATCGACGAGCTGGCCAGGGAGTACGAAGCCGCCAAGCTCCACGTTGCCGACGAGCGGGAGAATCTGGCGCGGGTTGAAGAGCGCGCCGTCATCCTGGTGCAGACCTGGGGTGTGGTGCCGGCGCACGCTGAGAAGAGCCGCCGCCTGGTGGGCAAGCTGAGCGAACTGCTGGTCACCAGGGCCGACACGCTCACCGTCGTTGATGACCGCGTGGAGACATTGAAGGGAGCGCTCGAAGCCAACGGCTACGGCGAGTACTTCAAGAAGCTCTTCACCCTGCGCTCGAAGTATGAAGTCGTCGAGGGAGCCGAGACCGCGCTCAAGTCCGAGTCTCTGCCCAAGCGCCTGAGCGAGAAGGTGCTCAACCTATGGGGCCGCTGCATCACCGTCAAGCCCAAGAAGCCCTCGCTCAAGGTCACCATCGCCGATCCCGCCAAGCCCGCGAAGAAGGCGAAGAAAGCTGGCAAGTGATGGCGAAATCTGTTAAGGCACGGCTCTGCGGAATGACAGCCTCTCTGAACTCAATGCGGGTGCAGGTCAACGAGCTTCATTCCCTGAATGGCGCACGCAACCCGGCTTCCAGTATGCAGCAGTGCGCATATATCTCCTCCGAGCTGCGCGACTTTACCACTTGCCTTGAAGCTCTGGTCTACCATTTCGACTCGCAGTTGAAGCGGAAGGCGAAGAAAGCCGCCTGCAAATGATCGTCACCTACAACCAGCTTTACTGCGACACAGAAGGATGCTCCAGCTTCTTCCCGCCGGAAGGCCCGGTGGACGGCGCGATCTACAGCATGCAGGAACTGCGCTGGATGGCCGCTCAGCACGACTGGAAGCGTAAATGCAATCCGATCCGGGATATGTGCCCGAACTGCGCCGGCAAGATGGCTGTCCAGACCAAAAAGAGAGGTCCGCGATGATTGACCCTGTCACCTCCGTTGCGCCGCCCGGAAAGCTCTGCACGCGATGCCTTTGCTGCCTCGCGATCATTGCCTTCGACGGCGAGTTTCTCTGCGCCGCCTGCGACGACGGAACGCACCCCAGACTGTTTAAGCAGCGGCCCACGCCGCCGATCGCTCTCCCTCCCCCACAACTGCGCCCCATCCTTCCACCAGCGCCCACACCAGCAAAGGAGCCCAGCATGACCTTCCACAAGGAAGACGTTACCAAGCGCAGAACGATAATCGACGAGACCGTCAAAGCCGCGATCCTCGCCGCCGATCCTTCTATCTCGAACGGCGCCCTGGCGCGGAAGCACGGCATATCCGACTACTTCGTAGCCAACATCCGGCGCGAGGCTGGAATCAAGAGCACCGCGAAGCCCGGATCGAGCCCCACACCACTTCAAATCGCGGCGTCCTTAACCACCAACGCCAAAGCCACCTCCGGCCGCACCGGCAAAGAGGTCAAGGGCTGGATTGCCGAGCCTGACACGAAACTACCGCGCTCCGCGGCCGTCACCCTCAACCTGGGCGAGGAGACGCTCAACGCCTGGTGGATCAACCAGACCCTTGAACGCAAAGCCATCATCTTCGGCCAGTTCTTCGAGATCCGCGTGGAAGGCATCGTCGGCTAGAACCCGCAACCCATTCCTGCTTCATTTTGGAGGAAACAAACATGCCTCACCTCACACCAAAGCAAATCATCCTGACGGCCGATCCAAAGGCGCGGCTCGACTTCTACGAACTCCTGCGCGGTGAGGGTAAGCCCTGCTGGTTTATCCGCAGCGATTGGCAGGGAGCGCAGCGCAGCAAGATCTGCGCTTCTCCTCGCGCGGCCTGGCGCGACGCCGCAGACCGCTTCCTTCAGACCTTCCCGGCCTTGAGAAAGACCGTGCAGTCATGAGCACTGACCGCGCCTGGGCGTTCTGGCAGGCGGCCAAGGCCAGCATGGAAGACATCGATGGCCTGATGCAGCAGCTCGCGCCAGTCGTCACCCAGTTCCCGCCGGTGCCGGTACCGCCGCACATCGTCAAACGGATTCGCAAGGATGTGCGGCGCTTCGACGAGAAGTTTTCCATGCTGATCCATGAGCAGAAACGCAAGGCGGCCAAGAAATGATCCAGAAGATTATTCGCGACGCCGACGGCAACCTGCTGTTCACCCGAATCATCGCGCGCATCGCCGAGATCTGCGACGAGTGCACGGCGGCGATCTGGCCCGGCGACAGCATGGTGGTCTACGACGACATCGCCAGCCACGACGGCCGCGACGGTTCACCGTTGCACATCAAGCGCCACTACTGCGACGCCTGCGGCAAGCTGCTCGAAGACTCCCTCACCACCACGGAGGCTGTCCTATGAGCGCACAACTCTCCATGTTTGCCGAATCGCACGAGGAAGCCGTCTCGCGGCTCGACCAGACGATCCTCAACTTGTTGCTGGGCTATCCCGGCGGTCCGCTCGGCCTGTCGCCTGAAGACGACGACAAGGCTGTGCTGCGCGCCATCCGCTACCAGCGCGGCCTGGCCAACACTATCTCCATCCACGAGCTGCAGACCCTGACCAGGCTGAGCGCGCGGCAGATCAAGAAGACCGTGCGCGGGCTGCGCATGAACTTCCACCTGCCCATCGGCAGCTCGAAGAGCGGTACGGACGGCGGCTATTACCTGATTCTGACCGAAGCGGACCGCGCCGCCTGGGTAAAAGAAGTCCTTGACCAGGTGCGCGCCGAGCTGGCCGTGATGCGCGCCGCTGCCGGCCAGCAGGCCACGCTGGAGCTGCTCGGCCAACTCTCCATGGAGGTGAAGCGTTGAGCGACCTGAAACCTATATCCGTCGGCGAAATTCTGGTGATGCGCGAGGAGTTCGATCATACATCCAGAAAGCCTGACATGGCCCGCGGCGTCGTCGTCCGCGCTGAGAAGCTGGTGCGGCTGCTCGATGAAGTGCTGATGTGGCGTGAATCCGCCGGCGCTGAAACGGAGGACGGCAATGCCTGATCCCAGAGAGCAAGCCATCCTGAAGCTGGTCGAGGAGGCGCGCAAAAAGTCCAACGCCTTTATCGTCCTGGGCATCACGCCCAACCGCTTCTTCTACTCCTGCGATGAACGAATCACGCTGCCGGATCTGCACGGGCAACTGGAAAACATCGGAGACGCCGTCTGCGAGAGCGTATCCCGCACCCGCGCCCGCAACGCCAAAGAAAGAAGGCAGTCATGAAACTGCGCGAAAGTGATCCGCTCGTCATGCTCAGCGGCGTCATCCTGGGCTACGGCGCTCTTTGTCTGGTGATCGCAGGCCTGCTCATAGCCCACAACTGGAAATGATTTTGGAGGAAACCATGGAAACAAATGAAAAGCCCGTTGTAAATTTCGTGATCTGCGAGGAAGCGGACAGGCTTGCCCACCATATCGCGGAAGAGACAGCCGTCTCGACTATTGAGTGCATGACATCCACGGAGACGGTTGACGGCGCAACGTGGCTGGATATCAGCGTGGAAGGCGTCTTCGAGCCTCTCAACGTCGAGGCCGACGACGAGATCCGCTACCTGGAACTGCGCAACATGCTGCGCTATCACCCCACGAACCACAACCTGGTCCAGATCGTGGAGGCATAGCCATGAGGCCCAAGAAGAAGATCCTGCTGGTGGGCGCGAACGAAGACCACACCGGCGTTCTGAAGTTCCTGCTGGAGACACACCACTACGCCGCGACTACCGTTGTCAGCGCGGCTGAGGCTGAGCAGCATCTGCGCGCCGGTTTCTACGATCTGCTGCTCATTGAGTATCCGCTCGAAAGCATCGAGCACCTGCTCGACCAGGCCTACGATCTCGACAGCACCATGCACAGCCTGGTCATCGCTCCCAAACTGCGCGAGCGGCCCGAGCTGCGGAACGCGAGCGCGGTGATGGTGGGCAACTACTGCTCGGCCGAGCTGCTGGAACGCATCAAGGTGCTCACCGCGCGCAAGCGCGGACCCAAGAAGTTCGGGCCGGCCATTGACCGCATGGTGGCGCTGGCTGCCCAGAATGCAGATAGGCGGACGGCATGAGCTGTGAAAGCCACTGCAAGGAATGTCAGCAAGAGAAATACCGTGCGTTTTCTCTGGAGGAGTGGAAGCGTCTCGCCTCTCTGCCAAAACAATCCCGCATTGTAGTTTTTTTTGCATGGCTGCCGGTTCGTTGTCCTAAAACCAAGCGGTGGTTTTGGATGGAGCGCTGTATTAGGGTTTACGAGACTTGCTGCCGCATGAGCTATGTTGGCTGGCCCATATTGAAATGGAACCTTGTACGCATCGAAAGGGAAAAAGCATGACGGCCTTCGCCCAGGAACTGCGGCGCTGTAAGACTGTGCTGCTACTGCGCGCGGTGATCGACGCTGGCGGCAACCAGTGCACCGCGGCGCAGGCTGCCGGCGTGCACCGCAACACCGTCAACCGCCTGCTGCGCGGCGCGGGCTACGACATGAACAGCCTGAAGCACCTGGCCAAAGCCCGCAACGCGGAAGCGCAGTGCAAGCAGCCCGCATCCGAGCAGGGAGCGAGCAACAAAGAAAGGCAAACGGCATGAAAGCTCTGAGTGTGCGCGCGCCCTGGTGGTGGTTCATTCTCCACGCTGGAAAGAATATTGAGAACCGTGACTGGGGAACCGAGCGCCGGGGAACGATCTATCTGCATGCCGGCAAGTGGTGGAGCGCCTATGGCGTTAAGGCTGCGATCTATGAGGCTAATGGGATGGGGGCTCTTCCATTTGGACTCGTCTTTCCTTCCGATCGAGAGATGATGCGCGCCGGATGCGGCTGCATCGTAGGCACCGTTGACATCGTGGATTGCGTGAAGCGCAGCGCTTCCCCATGGTTCACCGGAGAATATGGCCTCGTACTCGCCAATCCGGTTGCATTTGCGCAGCCGATTCCATTTAAAGGCGCGCTTGGATTTTTTGAAGTGCCAGACAACATCATCATCTCAGGGGAGAACGATGGGAACCGAGTACAAGCGGCAGTGCCAGCTTCCAGGATGCAAGAACTCAGTGACGGGCCGAGCAAGGTTTTGCAGCGGCAAATGCCGGACGGCCGACTGGAAGGCGCGCAGCCAAAAAGCCGAGCCACAGATCTGCTGCCCTCAATGCGGTTATGACCTGAGCAAAAAGCACCCAGGGCGGCCGCGCAAGGCGCCACAGGCAACGTAGGAGGACGCTATGGACAAACCGATCACACCAGGCCAACTGAAACGCCTGCAGGTGCTCTACGGGCAGCTCGCGCGCCATACGCAGGAAGGCGCGGATCGCGAAGCCCGGCTGCGCTGGGCCTCGCAGCTCGTCCAGCGGCCGGTGAAGAGCTTCAGCGACCTCAGCCAGGCCGACGCGCTGCACCTGATCGACGGGCTGCAGGGCCAGCTCGGCATCAATGTCCCAGCCAAGCCCCGCCGGCGCCTCAGCCGCGAGGCTGCCTTCAAGGCCGGCACCGAAGGCCGCCGCGGCTTCGAGAGCCCGGAGATCACCTTGGCCGGTCCGAGCGAGCTGGCGCGGATCCAGTACGCGCTCGATCTGCTCGGCTGGAACCAGGCGCAGCTCGAAGGCTGGCTCAAATCGCCGCGCTCGCCGCTGGGCCGCAAGGCGTCGCCGCAGATCCGCACCCTGTTCGACGCCAACCGCGTCTGGTGGGCACTGAAGAAGATGGCCGTCGCTCGCGGCCTCTGGAAAGGGCGCTGATATGGCAAGGACAGGCTTCCGTATCCCCGATCAACTACTGCTGCCCTGGAGCCCGCGCTACTCTATCTCCGCGGCCCACGCGGCGCAAATGCTCGACACCTCCATCAACACGATCTGCCGCATGATCGAGGAGGGCACGCTGAAGGCCTACAAGGTGCGCCCGGACAAGCCCAACAGCCCCTGGCGCGTGAACTATGATTCCGTTGTGGCCCACGTCGAGAAGATCCACCAGGATAACGGCCTGGAGAAGAGGTTCTGAAATGGCAAAGTGGACAAAAGAACCACCGACAACGACCGGCTTCTACTGGCACCGGCAAGACGAGCGCGACAGTAACCCGGAAATTCTTGAATTACATGATCACCAATTCTGGCGCGGGGATTCGCCCAGTCCTATTGATCCAGAATTGGTTGATATCGAAATCATGAAGGCATTCTTCGGTGAGTTTTGGGATGAGCCGATCCAACCGCCGCCTTCAACCTTGCCACCACCAGCCATCAACTAAATCAGCAAGTATCCCACCTCTCCCGCGTCTTCCCCTTGCACCGCAGCGCGCGCGTAATCTGGCTAGCCTACTACCATGCGCGCCCGTCTCTTGCTTGCCCTGCCTCTCCTTGTCTGCTCTGCGCTCCATGCGCAATCGCAATACGCGGCCTTCGTCGCCAACAACATTACCGACATGGCCGGCAATAAGCTGGCCAGCGGCACCATCACCTTCAGACCGGTGCTCACGCCCACGTCGTCGCTGCCTGCCTCTCCGCGTCTCACTGGCGGTGGCCGCGCCATCCCGCTGCCGATCACCTTCAAGGTCGTTGCCGGCGTCGCGTCGGCCACCTATGGCACCATGCAGCTTCTCGACGTGACCCAGGCCAACCCGGCCAACTTCTGCTACGCCAGCACTATCCACGACAACAACTCCGGCGCGACCTGGAACCCGGACCCCTGCCTGCAGCCTGCGTACAACGCGAGCTGGTGCACAGTGACCGCGGGCGTGACCTCCTGCGATTACGGCCAATACCTTCCTTCCGGCACTCCCGGCGCCCTGGTCTCCTCGGGACCTCCGGGCGCTGCCGGCGCGGGTTATATCAGCGGCCTCAGTTCCAACGGAAGCAACGGCATCAACGTCGCTGGCGCCGTCGCGGCTAACACAATCGCATCCGCTTCGACATTTTCCACTTGGAACTTCGCTGCTGGCTATAATGGCGCCATCTGCGACGGAATTACCGACGATACCAACGCCTTCAACGCGCTGCTGGGCGTTGTTGCTGCTGCTGGAGGTGGAACTGTAAAGGTAATCGGTACCTGCCTTTTCAACTCTCCACAGAATCGCCCTATCATCATCCCGACAGACGGCTCAGGACTATGGGCTGTACCTATAAACGGAACCTGCCCTATTCCTCCCCTTGTGCCAATGGATGTGATAAGCGGTGTGCCACAAGCAACCGCCGCAATTGTTGACCCCGGCTACTGCCCAGTCCCGCCGACGACGTGGAGCATTGTTGCTGTTGGCACCACGGCGCACCTTGGCACCGGCGCGTCCTTTATGGCAGGAACATGGCTCAACGGCGGATTGCAGAGCGGAACTTTCTCAGGCGGCACTGGCTATACAACAACCAACAGCAATGCTGTGAGCATATCGATTGTTGGGCTGGGGCCATCGTTTGGCGGTGGCTATGCAGGCCTGAATGCCCATGGGCCATCGATCATGGACATCCGTACTCCAGCGCTGTTTGCTAAGATTATGGCGCTCGGCGCAAATAACTTCTCGCTAAAGAACATTTTCATCAAGGACTCTGGAACTGATTGCACTCCGTTCGTTTTGGCTACCGGAGCAAACGCTGATATTGGCGGCGTAACATTTTCAGGCACACATGGAAATGCTAGTTCCTGTAATGAGGGAATCATCTTTGGCGGCACAATCAATGCAGCCCTGAACAGCCCAAATGGCGCCTTTCTCGGATACGGCACCACGAGAGTGGTACATAACTGGTTTGACAAAATCAGGGTCGCGGGTTGGTTTCGTGATGGTACGAATTCGATATTATGGGCCGACAACGAATACGAATCCACGTCAGGTGTACCCTCTGCGATGCCATCCTCGCCGGGATTGACCAGCGGGTTTCCGGCCTACTGCCCGATTATGAGCGATTCTACAGTTGCGCAGACTTACAAAAACCTACTGCGGGGCAACCTGTTTGAATCGGTATATGTGCCTTATGACATCTGCCAGATCGGTTCGTCGGTCAACAGCATCATCAATCAGGGCAATTCCGTCTGGGACACCCATTTAGTCGGAAATATCTTCATCGCCGAACATTTCACAAGCGGTTCATCGACTACCTATGAGTGCGATGGATGTTCCATAAACAGTGACGGCAACCGCGCCATTGCACAGCTAACGGTCTCTGGGTCTTCACCGTCGATCACTGTCACAGGCGTAACTCTGCTCACTCCAGGAGCGGGAGCATCGACCACCGTGAACTCGGTCATTCAGTTCATCGCTAACGGTGTCTCTTGCGGGTATGCGATAGCCACGAACACCGCGGGAGCGTTGAGTGCTCCGGTCATTCAGGTAGCAGGACCCTGCGCCACCACTCCTGTCGCCGTGGTGGTTGGTCCTAATACGGTTTACTCCAGCCACGAGATGAATCTCTACAACGGACTTGGCACAACTACTTATCACGGGTTGGGAAACGGAACAGTATACGGATCGACGACATTTGTCGGGAATGCTCTGCCGAGCGGGGGTGCCCCAATTATAGTGAGGCCCAATGACCCTCCAACCAGCACAAGCGCGGACTCGTTTATCATCGGCAACTCCCCCTACGACCCAACCTGCCCTGGTAATAATCTCTTCACGCAACTCTATACAGGAGCTTTAGCACTCAAGGCTTGTACTGGAGAGTCCTATGTGACCTTCACCAACAGCGGCAGCACAGATAGCTTTGTGGCTGGCTCGAATGGCAGCATCACAGAGACAGGTCACAGTATAGACATTACTGCTGGAACCGGACTCGCCATCAACCTGCATTCACCTTTACTTGTAGTCGCTGGCAACTCGCTGAACCTGCAAAGCACGACGACTCCTCTGCTGCTAAATAGCAGTGCTGGAACAGCCGGCCAGGTTATGACTTCTGCTGGTCCTGGTGCAACTCCAACGTGGGCGGCGGCAGGTTCAGGTGTCACCCAAATCACAGGACCTTCTGGCGTTGTTACAGGGCCTACCACCTTTACCGGCAACGGAGTAACTCAGGCTGGTAGCACTTTCACTTTTGGTAGTGGTGGCTGGTTTAGTGGGCTGGTAGAGGACACTGGCTGTTGCACTGTTTCAACTAGCCTACTGGTCCCGAATGGAAACATCTACACGACATGTGTTAGTTCGACCTCCTCATATGGGGCTGTCTCCGCGACTTCACCACTGACTGCTGTATCGCTATCGGCAGCGACCAGCGGGGACTGTGCTGGATGGTATGGAGTAACTCCAGCTTACTTCTCTACTGGCCAGCCTATTCTATATTGGACGATCAACTACGTAACGAGCGCGGACTACGGAAATGACCGCATCTGGATGGGGTTAGCATCGCCTGAAACTGGCGGGTGCTCTTATACAGTAATCGACGCGACGGACACCCCTACAACCTGCGCTGTGGCTGCGATACGCTTCAGCACGTCTGCCTCCGACACTTATTACACCGGCGTGACCTGCAACGGCTCGGCTTGCACTTACACTCCAATTGGCGTGAGCCCGGCTACAAGTATTGTGCCAATGAGCGTGGCGATCAACTCAGGCAGTGTAACTTTCACTGTGAATGGGACCAGTGTGACCAGCACAACCACGCTGCCTCCCACAAGCGCTCTGATGTACAGCCTTTTCTTGAATACCACTCTGTCAAACACGGCGCGGTACTTGCTGCTGGGGCACATTCATGGCGTGTATCAGAGCGGTAGGGCTAACTAAGCGTGCCGGCGGCGTTCAACTACAAGAATGTGGTGCCTGGCTGCTGGCCAATTTTAGGGTTCAGAATGGGTGCTATTGGAAGGTCTATTCTCGCGCTGATGTGAGGCATTTTGAGATGATCTTCCATTTTCCATAGATGAGCTAGATGAGACTAAATTTTGGCACTTTGGAGTGGTTTACGTCGTGAGACTGATGCTTCTGATCGTGCTTTGACCCTTATCATCTGCAGCGATCTGAAGTTTTCCACATCGCTGCAGATCGCGGGATGACGGTGTGAGACTCGTGAGACTGAGATTCTAGTGGTCTACCGACTGAAATAAAGGGTTTAGCGGCGCATCGGCAGTCTCACCACCACGAGTAGTGCAGCTTAATTCCTGCATCGCTCGATGGGGTTCTCATTGTGGAAAAGCGCCTTTGACCCTCGTCAATCCCGCCGATTCCCGCGACGGACCGTTACATCCCACCAGTGCAGAGTAATTCTGGTACTCACAACCACAGCCTGGCTCATCGCCCTAAGCCGCTCCGCTCTACAATGAACCGGTATGCCCACAGCCGTCCGCTCGCACGCAAAGATCAACCTCGGCCTCCATATTGGAGCGCCCCGCCCCGACGGCTTCCACGCGCTGGCCACCGTCTACCAGACCCTTGCCCTTTACGACGTGGTCACCGTCGAGGCCCGTCCCGCGGCATCCACAGCTCTGCGGCTCACCTCGAACGACACCCGCGTCCCCACCGACAGCCGCAATACCGCCTGGAAGATGGTCGCGCTGGCTCTTGAGGCCCTCGGCCTCACCGCCGATGTCGAGATCCATATTGAAAAGCGGCTCCCGGTGCAGGGCGGCCTCGGCGCCGGCTCGGCCAACGCCGTAGCCGCCCTGGTTGGCCTTGAAGCTGAACTCGGCATCACCCAAAATCCGGGTGCTCAAGAGAATCTGGGTGTCCCAGGTCCCGGGGCCCCCAGCGACAGGTCTTCGTCTCTGGGGTGTGGAGTCGTTTCTGAGACCTGGGAAGCCAAACGCCTCCAAATCGCCGCCCAGGTCGGCTCCGATGTCCCGCTCTTCCTCATCGGAGGCACCGTCCTCGGCCTTGACCGCGGCCAGCAGGTCTCCGCTTTGCCCGACATTGAACCCCTCTGGTGCGTCGTCGCTGCGCCCGCCATCGGCGTCTCCACCCCGCAGGCTTTTCGCGATTGGGACGCCCTTTGCGCCGCCGAGGGTTTGACCGCCGAGGCCAGTACAGATAAACTAAATGAGTTGAGCCGTGTCTATGCCAGCGCCTTTGTGGGAGCGATTCCGCAGGGTGGGCAGGGAACTGGCTCCTCCGGTGTTCTCCCATTTGGAGAGAACCTGGCCGGACCACAAGAGTCCGCGCTTGTCCGCACCGGGATCAGTAGCTTGGTCGAGAACGACTTTGAACGCGTCGTTTTTCCCCAGCATCCTCCCTTGAGCGAAATCAAGCGTCTTCTTGCGGCTTCGGGCACTCCGGAGGCAGCCCTCCTTGCCTTGCTGTCCGGGTCCGGTTCGGCTCTCTTCGGGTTGTACCAGGCCCGCGGAGATGCGGAAGCGGCTCGCGAACGTTTGCGGCCGGCCGGCGTTCGGAGCTATCTCACCCGTACCCTGCCACGCGCTGCATATTGGCGCGAAATGCTTTTGCCATAAGCGCATTGACAGTTGTCCGTTCAACAGGAAAGACTCAACGGCGGCTACAGTATGTTGGGCGATCGTCTAATGGTAGGACAATGCCCTTTGGAGGCATTTGTCTAGGTTCGAATCCTAGTCGCCCAGCCAGGTTTTTGTTACGGAACCCGGGAAACAGCCAAAGCCAACCAGCTTGGAGGTGTTCGGAAAATGGAAGCGGAAACATTGATGGCATCAGCAGAAGACAAGAATCAGGACGGCGGCCAGTCAGCGGCAAAAGAAGCCGCACAGTTTGCCGCGGCAGAGGCTGCCGCCAAGACCAAGGAAGTCAAGCCTGCGGCCGAGCGCAAGCGTACCCGCAACTTGAGCGAGGACAAACGCTTCAAGCTCTTCTCCGGTACCGCCAACCGCCCGCTGGCCGACAAGATCGGCGTCCACATCGGTGTGGCCGTCGGCGAGTCCAAGATTCAGCGCTTTGCCGATGGCGAAGTGTACTTTCAACTGCTTGAGAACGTGCGCGGCGTAGATGTGTTTGTGGTGCAGCCCACCTGCTATCCGGTGGACCAGCACCTGGTGGAGCTATTGGTAATGATTGATGCGCTCAAGCGGGCCTCGGCGGCCAGGATCACGGTGGTGGTGCCTTATTACGGCTATGCCCGCCAGGATCGCAAGGACCGTCCGCGCGTTGCCATCAGCGCCAAGCTCATCGCCGATTTGCTCACCACCGCTGGCGCCAATCGCGCACTCTTCGTTGACTTGCACGCCGCCCAGATTCAGGGCTTCTTCAATATTCCTGTCGATCATCTCTTTGCCAGCCCCGTGCTGGTCAGCTACTTCCGCGAACTCAACCTGCCCAACCTGACGGTGGTTTCGCCCGATGCCGGCGGTGTGGAGCGGGCGCGTTTCTTCGCGCAGAAAATCGGAGCGCCGCTGGCCATCGTCGACAAGCGTCGCACCGACATGAACGTCACTGAAGTCATGCATGTCATCGGCGACGTTAGCGGCAAAAACTGCCTCATCATCGACGACATCATCGACACGGCCGGCACGCTGGTTAAAACCGTGGACGCTCTTTATGCTTCCGGCGCGGCTGCCGTCTATGCCTGCGCCAGCCACCCCGTGCTTTCCGGTCCGGCCATTGACCGCATCGCCGCCTCGCGTCTGGAACAGTTGGTTGTCACCGACACCATTCCTCTGCGCGAAGCAGCGCAGAAGTTACCCAAGATCAAAGTGCTCTCCATTGCCGGCCTGTTGGGCGCGGCCATCGAGAGCATCCACATGGAGACCAGCGTAAGTTCGCTGTTCAGCTAGGAGCAGCTTTTAACTAGAAGCAGCTTTTAGCTTCTAGCTTCTAGCTATTAGCCAGTTCGTCGGAATGACCGGCCTTTATGCATTGAAAGAAAGCCGGAAGGAACGGGTTGAATCGAAAGGATAGCGGATTCAGCTCGTAACAACAACAAAGCAGCTAACAGCTAAAAGCTAGCAGCTGCTTTTCACAAAGGGAGCGGAGCTATACAGCTCGCAGCAACAAGAGCCGGCTGGAAGCTAAAAGCTAAAAGCTGCTTTTCCGTGCCCGAAACCAAGGAAACGAGAGACCGAATGCCTGAAGTAGTCGTAGCCAAGCCCCGTGAGGGCAAGTTCAACAAGAACGCCGCGCGCCGCGTGCGCGTAGCCGGTAAGATTCCCGCCGTGCTGTATGGTCCTGGAAATGATCCGGTGGCCATCGAGGTGGACCCCAAGCAGATTTCCCGGATCCTGTTTTCCGAGGCCGGCCACAACACCATCTTCGACGTCGAAATCGCCGGGCTGCCCACCGCCAAGGCCATGATCGTCGACTGGCAGCGCGAGCCCATCAAGGACCAGCTGATCCACATCGACCTCAAGCGCATCGCCCTGGACAAGGTGCTCCGCGTCAAAGTGCGCGTCAAGCTGCAGGGCATTCCGGTGGGCGTCAAAACCGCCGGCGGCATTCTGGACCAGGTGTTGCGCGAAGTCGAAATCGAGTGCCTGCCTGCCGACATTCCCGCCAATATTGCGGCGGACGTCAGCAATCTGGCCCTGTACGATTCCCTGCGGGTCAGCGACCTGCCCCACTCCGGCTCCATCAAGTACCTCAACGCCGAAGACGCCACCGTGGCCCATGTGGTTTCCATCCGCGAGGAAGTGGCTACACCGGCTGAGGTTGAGGCTGCTGCCGTTGCTGCTGCAACCGCTGCTACCGCTGCCGCTGCTGAGCCCGAGGTTGCCAAGAAGGGCAAGACGGACGATGCGGCAAAGAAGCCCGAGGCGAAAAAGTAAGTCTTGGCAGAGGCAAGTGAGTCCGGCCGGCGATGCCCGTTTCTTGTAGTCGGGTTGGGCAACCCCGGTCCCGAATATCTGTGGACCCCGCATAACGCGGGGTTCATGGCCATCGACCGCATCGCCCAGCAAGAAGGGGTTGTGGTCCAGAACCGGCGCTGCCGGGCCGTTACCGCAACCTGCCGCATGGCGGGGCGCGAAGTGGTACTGGCCAAGCCGGAGACCTTCATGAACCTGAGCGGCCTTGCAGTCGCCGCCCTGGTTCAGGAGTTTGAAGCGGACCCCGCCCGGGATTTGCTCGTCATTCACGACGATCTGGACCTGACGCTGGGCACCTTCAAGATCAGGGAACGCGGTTCGCCGGCGGGTCACAACGGAGCCCGCAGCGTCACCAGCGCCCTGGGCACTCAGGAGTGGTTGCGCCTCCGCATCGGCGTGGGTCCGGATTTACCTCCGGAAGCCATTGCGGCAGGCGCTGGGCGTTCGGGCAAGGATTATCTGCTCTCGCCCTTGCGCAAGGCGGATTTGACGATTCTGGACGAGGTGCTGGACCGGGTGGCAACTGCCGCGCGCCGCATCCTCGAACTAGGGCCGGCTGCCGCAATGAACGAGTTCAACCGCCGCGAGCGAAACGGCCCGGCGGAAGAGTAACAAACAGGGACCAGGTCTGAAAGCCCGGTTTCCCTGACGAATCAAGTGAGGCCGCCAGGGTTGGCGGCAATGGCTGGAGCCGGCAAGGCTCCGGCGGAAAAGGAATCATGATGTCCCGTGTGTATGAGGTTATGTTCATCGTTCGGCCCGATGTGGCCGAAGAAGATGCCGACAAGCTGATCGCCGGCTTCTCCGCCACCGTCACCGGCGGCGGTGGAGTGGTCAAGTCTGTCGAAAAGATGGGGCGGCGCAAGCTCGCTTACATGGTGCGCAAGTTCAACGACGGCAACTATGTCCTGCTGACCATCGAGGCCAACGGCGCAGTGGTGCTCGAGCTCGAGCGCCGTCTGCGCGTCACTGAGCCGGTGATCAAGTTCATCACCGTGCGCATCGACGAGGAAGAAAAGCGTCTGGCCAAGGTGAAGGCCCTGCGCGGAGTCCGCCGCTCTGCGACCCCGGTCGCAGCCCCAGCCCCAGTCGCCGCAGCCGCTCCTGTCGCAGCGCCCGTCGAAACCCCGGCCCCGGCAGAAGTTGCCGAGCCTGTTCAGGCCAGCGTCTAGCAGCGTTGCCGCGAATTGCCGTGGCCGGCTCCTTCTCGTTGGGTACTGCATTTTTCGGAATGGGTGTAGACCGAAGCCATGCGCTCAAGTGGCTTTTTCCGAAGATGCTCTAGCCCGCCCCGGCTCGAACCAGTGATCCATTTGTCCCGCGACGCCCAAGGGCAATCGCGGGACCGAAGAGAGTAAAGAGGAAACAGTATGTCAGAAGAGACTCAAGCAAAGGCGCCGGAAACTGGCGCAAGTGCAGCACCCCAAGCCACCTCAGGTTCGGATTCCACCCCGGCTTCGAGCTCAGGGCCTGGTTCCAGTTCAGGTCCCAGTTCAGGTCCCCGCTCCGGCGGACGGCCTGGCGGCGGCCCTGGCGGACGGCCCTCCGGCGGTCCCGGCGGACGCGGCAAGTTCTTCCGCCGCAAGAAGGTCTGCAAGTTCTGCACCGAGAAAATCGACGCGATTCCCTACCGCGATGTCCGCCTGCTGCAGGGTTTTGTGGCCGAACGCGGCAAGATCGTGCCTCGGCGGCTCACCGGCGTTTGCACCACGCACCAGCGCCGCCTCACCCGCGCCATCAAGCAGGCCCGGAACATCGCACTGCTGCCGTTCGCAACGCGGCACTAACCATCGGCTGCTGTTCCGCCCGTCTCGGGTGCCCCATCCTTCGCGCCTTTTGCGAAGGGTGGGAATCGAAAGTCTTTGGCGGAAGGCAATATTGTGGATGCCGAACTAGAACCGGGCGCGGCGCGCTTTGGCTTGTCCCTCACGTCCTGTTGGACAGGACGAGCCCACGGCGCTGGCCGCACCACTGGAGAATTATCATGGAAGTCATTCTGAAGGAAGACGTAGCCAATCTGGGACACCGCGGAGACGTGGTCAAGGTCGCGGACGGCTACGCACGCAACTTTCTGCTGCCCCGCAAGCTGGCGCTGCAGGCTACCCTGCAAAACAAGGCCGTCATTGAGCAGATGAAGACCGCCGCTGCCCGCCGCTCCGCCTCTGAGAAGGCCGTGGCTGAGGAGTTGGTCACCAAACTCGAGCCCGTCGCGCTCAGCTTTACCCGCAAGTCGGGTGAAGCCGGTCACCTCTTCGGCTCCGTCACCTCGGCCGATATCGCTGCCGGTCTTGAGGCCAAGGGCTTCGAGATCGATCGCCGCAAGATCCAGTTGGACGAGCCGCTCAAGAGCGTGGGCGATTTCACCGTCGCCATCAAGCTCTACCGCGAAGTCACTGCGCATATCAAGGTTACGGTCCTGGCCGAAGCTTCTACTGAAGTCTCTGCCGATGCCGCTGCCGAAGCCGCAACTGGAACCTCGGTCTCTGAGCCCGTCGCGGAAGCCGCCGCAGCTGAGTAGCTTCAACTCTGCACCTAAGTCGCCTCCCGGTTCGCCGGGGGGCGGCAATTGTCTCAGTCTGCCGCAACCACCATCGCCAGCGGCCGGCTCCGGTCCGTGCGCAGCGTAGGCACCGCCGCCAGCAGGCTCTTTGTGTAAGCGTGTTCCGGCGCTGTCAGCAGCCGCGCGCTGGGCCCCGTCTCCACCACCACCCCGGCCCGCATCACCGCCACCCGGCTCGCCACCTGCCCCACCACCGCCAGGTCGTGCGAGATAAACAGCATTGCCAGCCCATACTGCTGTTGCAGATCCTTCAGCAGTTCCAGCACCTGCGCCTGCACGGTCACGTCCAGCGCGGTGGTCGGCTCATCGGCAATCAGCAGCCGCGGCCGGTTGATCAGCGCCATGGCAATCAGAATGCGCTGCCGCTGCCCGCCGGAAAACTGGTGCGGATAGTCGCCGTAGCGCCGCGCCGCATCGGGAAGCGCTACCGCCTCCAGCGCGGCAATCGTCCTGCGCTTCGCCTCCCGTCCCGTCCACGAGGCAGAATGCGCCTCGGCGCTCTCCGCCACCTGGCGGCCGATCGTCATCACCGGATTCAGCGCCGTCATCGGTTCCTGGAAGATCATGGCGATCTCCTGCCCGCGCAGCCGCCGCAAAGCGCTATCGCGCAGCCGCAACAGATCGATCCCGGCCTCATCTATATAGTTCAGTCTGCCTTCCGCATCCCTGCCGCGCCACAGTATCTGCCCCGCCACCTGCGCCGCCGGTCCCAGCAGCCCCAGAATCGCCAGCGCCGTAGCGCTTTTGCCCGACCCCGACTCGCCCACCAGCCCCAGAACTTCGCCCTCATCCACCTGCAAACTGACGCCACGCACCGCCTCCGCAGCCCCAAAACGTACCTGTAAATCGAGAATTTCCAGCAGTCCAGCCATGGATTAATCCTAGTCTACGGATATTCGGAAATGCCTTTCTATGGAACCATATATATTGATAGAAATTGTGACTCTGCCTGCAAAAGCCGGCAAATTCCAGCCCCTTGACACGGGCGCCGAAGCTGGTATCGGCATACCTCTCCGGAAGGGCTCCTGATGATCGTTTACATTGGACGGATTTAACGCTTCGGATACCCCTGGAACATGCCTCGCCCTGCTCCTCGCAGAGCTCATATCTATACCTGGAATGAATCACTTACATGAATTTCCACGGATCGCCATCACACCCTGCGCCCCTCTCTTCAGCCGCCATCAAAATTACTCCCAAAAACCATGGGAAATACATCTTGACAATTCATGGTTCATCCGTTAGCCTTCCGTACGAATGTTGTGTGCGCGATATTCGTATCGCGTACGCATGCATTTGTTTGTCAGTAGCAATGAGGAGGCAGTGTGAAGAAAATTAGCAGACTGTATACGGCTATGCGTCAGCAAAAAGCCGTAAGCGCGGGTGTCATGTGCTTAGTCGCCATGATGTTCGTCTGTGTTTTCAGCACCGTCGCGTTCGCACAGAACGACGTCGGAACAATCGTTGGTGTGGTTGCGGATCAGTCCGGAGCCGTCATTCCCAACGCAACAGTTACACTCACCAACGAAGGCACGCTCCAGACGCATACCGTTCTCTCGGATGCGGCCGGACGTTATACCGAACCCAACCTTGACCCCGCAATGTACACAGTTGCGGTTACGGCCACTGGCTTCGAGAAGTTCGTCTCTGCCCACAACACCCTGCGGTCAAACAGCACCGCCGAAATCGATGCCAAGTTGGCCATCGGTGCTGCCAGCCAGACCGTTCAGGTCACTGACACCGCCCAGGTCCTCGAGACACAGTCCTCGGCAGTGCAGAGTCAGGTTACCGGCACCCAGATCATCAAGCTGGAATTGAACGGCCGCAACCCGATTTACATGACGCAGTTCAACCCTGGCGTCACCGGCACCACAACCCTCGGTGACTTCAACTGGTCCATGAACTCCGGCGACTCGTTCAACATCAACGGCGCCCGTTCGCAGGACGTCGAGTATTGGATTGACGGCGCGCCGGCAGTCCGTACCCGTGACGACGGCGAAATCATTGCCGGCGCCAACTCGGACGCAGTGCAGGAAATGCAGGTCATGACGGCTGACTACTCGGCCGAATACGGCACCGGTTCCGGCGCCGAGGTCCGCATTGTTACCAAGAGCGGCACCCATGACTTCCATGGCGGCATGTTCGAGTACCTGCGCAACACGGCCCTGATTGCCAATACCTGGTCGCGTAAACTTAGCCCCATTACCTCCTTCACCTCTCCTTTCCGTTACAACGACTTCGGTTTCTTCGTTGGCGGCCCGGTCTGGATTCCCAAAAACCCCATGTTTGAAAAGACCCGCGACAAGGTCTTCTTCTTCATCAATGAAGAGTGGTTCCGTTATCGCCAGGTGGGCACCAACACCGCGACGGTTCCGACCAACCTCATGCGCCAGGGCAACTTCACGGAATTGGCCACCACCAACCCGTACGGCTACCTCCTGAACGGTGTGGCAACCGGCGGTGCGCCGGGTGCTGTTACACCAAACACTACCTACAACCCCCACATCCTCATTGACCCCGCAACTTGCTATGTGTTGGGCGTCTATTCACAAGCTGCCTGCACACCCTATGGCGGCGTTGCAACTCCCACCAACAAGATCCCTGGATACGTTGCCGTTACCACTGCTGGCGGCGAATCCGGCGGCTCATTTATAGGCAATGCTGTGCCCAACAGCCCCAACGGCATGGCCTTCATCGCTGCGTATCCGTTCACGACCACCGGGTTCCAGAGCGGCTCCAGCAACTTTGAAATCGCTATGTTGAACGTGCAGAACCAGCGCAAGGGCCAGTACAACCTGGACATTCTTGCCACGCCCAACAACCACATCGAGTTCCGCCGTTCTGACAACTCGTGGTGGCAGTTTGCTCCTCTGAACGGAACCTTCAACCTGGTTCCCCTTACTTACGTTCGCCCCAACCAGACCAATGCTCTGGGTTGGGAGTGGACCATCCGTCCGACCATGATCAACGAAGCCCGCCTCAGCGTCAGCGATGACGATGTCTATATCGCGACCGCTCCGGGTGGAACGGGCGGCTATCAGCGCTCGAACTTTGGTTGGAATTTCCCGTACATCTTCAGCGGCACCAAGACCGCTCCGCAGAAGATTCCCACTGGCACCCTGAGTGGCTTCACGCAGATTCAGGGCACCGCGTATCCTTCTCACTCCTCAGGTATCATCTACGCAATCTCGGACTCCTTGACCAAGGTCTGGGGCAATCACACCCTCAAGTTCGGCTTCTACGGAAACAAGATGGGTGAGAACGACAACGACCAGATCAACGTTTCAACAGTCCCTGGCGGCGCCAGCAACCAGAACGGCACCTTCACGTCATCCGATCTCCGTGTCGGTTATGGTCCTACCACCAGCGTAGCCTTGGCCAACGAAATGTTGGGCATGTCTGATACCTACAACGAAATCGGCCAGAGGGCTTTCACCGTCTGGCGCGGAAAAATGTTTGAGTACTTTGCCCAGGACAACTGGCAGGTAAATCCCAAACTCCACTTGGACTATGGTCTACGTTTGACCACGGTTCTTCCTCCCTTCGCCACCTGGGGCAATGCGGATTACTTTGATCCCGCCTCCTACAGCGCAGCAACAGCACCGGTTGTCAGCACCTCAACGGGTTTTGTCAACACGGCTGTCAGCACCAACCCCTTTGACGGCATGGTGAATCCTGGATTCTCAGCTTTCCCGGCTGCTGCCACCTATCAGAACCGCGTTCCTGCGGCTGCTAATCCCACGGTGGGGTCTATCTATTGCGAAAACGAGCCTTGCTCAAACCTGTTCCAGCCCGGTATGCGTAAAGGCTATGTCAACAGGTCCAACGAGATTCAGCCGCGTTTCGGCCTCGCCTACCAGTTGGGCCCCTCTTCGGTCATCCGTGCCGGCGCCGGGCGCTTCACGCAGGACAAGCTGATTGTTGACAACGTCTTCCCGGGCGGCAACTCGCCGTTCCAGCCCACAAGCACCATCGCCTCAAACGCCAATGCTTCTTCTCCCTTCCAGCAGATGGAAAACGTCAGCACAGGCCTGTCAACAACGGTCTATCCTGCGCTCACCATCACCACCATGGGCAAGAAGTTGCTGCCTCCCTCAAGGTATGTATGGAATATTTCATACCAGCAGGAGCTGAACCAGTTGAAGTCAGTGCTGACGGTCGCCTACGTTGGAGCGGTCGGCAATCACAACTGGGGCGTTTATGACATCAACCAGCCTGTGGCCGGCGCAGTTCAGGCCAACCCTGGCGTCAACGTCGCGGCTCTTCGTCCCTATCAGGGCTACAACTCCATTCAGCAGATGCAGAGCAACGCAAACTCCCGCTACAAGGGTCTCCAGTTCGGCTGGAACACCCACTTTAACGCGGGCTCTACTCTGGGAGTTGCCTGGTCTTTGGCCAACACCTCGGATAACGGCTCCAACTACCACGACATCCACCCTGACACCTACTACAACAAGAATCTCTGGGGCCAGGCTGATTACAACATCAGAAGCTCTATCATGATCAACTACGTTTATGCTCTCCCCTTCTTCAAGGGTCAGCATAACCTGGCCGGCGAAACTCTCGGCGGTTGGGAAATCAGCGGTGCCGATCAGATGCAGACCGGCACACCCAGCAGCGTCGCGGTCGGCAACGATTATGCCGGCGTCGGCGAAGTTGGCAGCATGAGCAATTCCGGCCAGTTCTGGGCCAACACCGGCGTCCCTGGACTGTCCAAGGGATTTGCTGGTCCTTCTGGCGCAGCAGGCGGCCCGCAGTGGTTTACGGGATGCGCTGTTGGCAACTCCGCCCACTGCACCAATGTAAACTTCACCGCGCCAGTATCGGGAACCTTTGTCACCCAGACTGGCGTCCGCAACATCATCAACAACCCCGGAATTCAGGACTGGAACCTCTCCGCGATCAAGACCTTCCCGATCAACGAGAGCAACGCGTTCGAGTTCCATGCTGAAGTCTATGACTTCATCAACCACGCGAACTGGAGCGGCGCCAACTTCAACCCGACTTCGGGTCAGTTTGGTGAAATCACCAGCAAGACCGGCCTCGTTCGCACCATCCAGGTCGGTGCAAAGTATCGCTTCTAGTTAGTTGCGTTACTGCAATAAAGGCATGAGGGAATGTGGAATGCGGGTAACCGCGGGAAACATTCCCTCCGGCCTGAAAACACAAGTATTTGTTGATTTAAAGGCGGGGCGCAAGCCCCGCCTTTTCATGGAAACTGTTTGACCGTCTCTGCGGCATTCGCCGTATCGATGGCACAAGCGTAAATCCACTTGCAAGATTGTGCTTAGCGGCCATCGAAAGCTATGGCTTTCGATGGCCGTAAAACTTTGTGAAGTACTGTACCGCGAACGATTGCCGAGGCTGTCCATGAATCGAGATTTGCAATTGTCTAAGGATCCAAATTTCCATCGCGCCACGATGCGAAGCGCCGCGTGGTGCAAGCGGCTGTATTGTTTACTTGCCTTGCCGGTAGCCCTGTTCGTGTTGATGGGCACTGTCCACGCTCAAACCATGCAGTCTCCGGATATCACCAAGGTTCCAACCTTGTATGTCGTTCCCTACGCCCATCTCGATACCCAATGGCGTTGGGAATTTCCGCAGTCCATCAGCGAGTACCTGCTGAAAACCATGCGCGTCAACTTCACGTACATCGATAAATATCCGCACTATGTATTTAATTGGACGGGCGCTAACCGTTACCGCCTGATGAAGGAATATTATCCCGGTGATTATGCCCGGATGAAGCAGTACATCGCTGACGGCCGTTGGTTCCCGGCCGGCTCCTCGGTTGAAGAAGGGGACGTCAATCTTCCCAGCGCCGAAGGTATCTTCCGCCAGGTCCTCTACGGCAACACCTACTTCCGCAATGAATTTGGCAAGGCAAGCTACGACTTCATGCTGCCTGACTGTTTTGGCTTTCCTGCCTCCCTGCCCAGCATTCTTGCCCACGCAGGCGTAAAAGGCTTTTCTACCCAGAAGCTCAGCTCCGGCTGGCAGCCCTCTCCGCTGGTTGGCGGTCCTGACTCTCCTGAAGAAACGCCGGTTGGAATCCCGTTCAATGTAGGTCTCTGGGTCGGCCCCGACGGCAAAACGATCCTCGCGGCTCTCAACCCCGGAGGCTATGGCAGCAACGTATACACCGATCTCAGCAAGGCTCCGCCGCCGCCGCCCCCGCCGCCGGTATTGACGGCAGAGGAAAAGGCCAAGCTCACGCCTCAGCAGTTGCGCTTCATGGAGCGCCCCAGGGAACTGGAGCAGAATTGGGTCCAGCGCATCGCCCTGGATGGCATGACCACTGGCGTATTTGCCGACTACAAGTATGTAGGCACCGGCGATATCGGTGGCGCCACGCAGGAAGCCACGGTCAAGATGCTCGAAGCCATTGTGACCAAGAGCGACACCGTGCTGCCGGCTATGCCCCGCTTCGGATTCGGCGGCGGACCGGGAGCGACACCGCCCCCCGCGCCCACCGGCCCCGTAGTCAAAGTCGGAAATGGTCCCATCCACGTGATGGAGACTACTGCGGACCAGATGTTCAACGACATCACGCCCGAACTGCAAACCCGCATGCCGCAGTATAAAGGCGATCTCGAACTGATCAATCACTCTGCCGGGTCTTTGACCTCGCAGGCCTATCACAAGCGCTGGATCAACGAGAATGAAAACCTCGCCGATGCCGCTGAAAAAGCCTCGATCGCTGCGGAGTGGATGGGCGGCCGCGCATATCCTCAGAAGCGCCTCAACGATGCCTGGATGCTCGAACTGGGCGGACATTTTCATGACACAGGCGCCGGCACTGCAACTCCGCGTGCCTATGAGTTCGCTTGGAACGACGATCTGATCGCAGCCAATCAGTTTGCAGCAGTCCTGAGCAGCGCCTCCACCTCGATCGCGTCCGGCCTCAACAGCCAGGCCAAGGGAATTCCGGTCGTCGTATACAACTCCCTCAATATCGAGCGGCAGGACCTGGTCGAAGCCAGCATCGCGTTCCCGGCAGGCGCGCCCAGCGCTGTTCGAGTGACCGGCCCAGATGGAAAAATCGTTCCGTCGCAGGTCGAAGATGGCAAAGTCCTGTTCCTGGCCAAGGCGCCCTCTGTCGGCTACGCCGTCTATGACGTGCAGTCCGCGGATAAGCAGACGCCGAATCCGGAGCTGAAAGCAACCAAATCCTCCCTGGAAAACGCCCGCTATCGCGTGCAACTCAACGCTGCCGGCGACGTCTCCAGCATCTATGACAAGAGCACCAGCAAGGAACTGCTCTCGGCTCCCATGCAGCTGGCCATCTCCACTGATAATCCCAAACAGTACCCGGCCTGGAATATGGATTTCGACCAGGAACAGGCTGCGCCGCGCGCCTTTGTCAGCGGTCCCGCCAAGATCCGGATCAAGGAAAATGGCCCGGTGCGTGTCTCTCTTGAAGTGACCCGCGAGACCGAAGGTTCCAAATTCGTTCAGACGGTCAGCCTTTCAGTCGGCGATCCGGGCAATCACGTTGAATTCAGCAACGCGATCGACTGGAGAACCCTCAACGCGAATCTCAAGGCAACCTTCCCGCTTGCGGCTTCGAATCCCAATGCCACCTATAACTGGGAAGTTGGAACCATTCAGCGTCCGAATGCTTTTGAGCGGTCGTTTGAAGTTGCTTCTCATCGTTGGATCGATCTGTCCGACAAGAGCGGCAGCTTCGGCGCAACCATTCTGAGCAATTTCAAGAATGGCTCTGACAAGCTGAATGACAATACCATTCGCCTGACTCTCGTGCGCTCTCCTGGCATGCAGCCCACCACCAATGGCCGCCCGCAAGGTTACTCCGATCAGGCAAACCAGGATTGGGGTCATCACGAGATCGTCTTCGGTTTGGCCGGACACGCAGGCGACTGGCGTCAGGCCCAAACCGATTGGCAGGGGTACCGCCTCAACAACCCCCTCATCGCATTTGAAGCGACCAAGCACCCCGGCCCGTTGGGCAAGAGCTTTTCGCTTGTGCATCTGAACAATGCCCGCATCCGCGTACTGGCTCTCAAGAAAGCTGAAGCGGACGACGAGATCGTTCTCCGCATGGTGGAACTCGACGGAAAACCGCAGCCTGACGTGCGCGTCACGTTTGCTGCTCCTGTCGTTGCCGCTCGCGAAATGAATGGGCAGGAAATGCCTCTTGGTCCCGCAACCATCACGGACGGTGCTCTTGCCACGTCCTTCACCGCGTATCAGCCGCGCACCTTTGCGCTCAAGCTCGCCGCGCCTACTGTAACCCTGGCTTCGGTCAAGTCTGAATCGGCCAAGCTGAAATACGATCTGGCCATCGCCAGCAATGACGACACCAAAACTGAAGGCGGCGGTATCGACGGCAAGGGTGCCGCAATTCCGGCCGAGATGCTTCCTTCGCAGCTCGATATCGACGGCGTGCAGTTCCAGCTTGCTCCCGCCGGAACCGGAAAAGCCAATGCCGTCGTTGCCAAAGGCCAGAGCATCGCTCTGCCCGCAGGCAAATTCAACCGCGTCTATATCCTGGCAACAGCGGCGGATGCGGATCAGAAAGCTGTATTCCATGCCGGCAGCAAAACCGCAGAACTGAACATTCAGTACTGGGGCGGATTCATCGGTCAATGGGATACGCGTATCTGGAAGAATCAGCCGGTGCATGACTGGGCTACCTCAGCCAATCATGAGGCATGGCCTCCCAAAGATATGCAGGTGCGTGAGACCCGCGCTCCCTCGCCGCGTTACCCCGAAGAGTATGTCGGACTCCAGGCAGGTTACATCAAGCCGGCCAGCCTGGCCTGGTATGTCTCCCACCATCACACTGCGGATGGGCTCAATGAGCCTTATCAGTACTCCTACATCTTCGCGTACTCCATCGGTGTTCCTGCCGGTACGCGCACCCTCACGCTTCCCAACAACAACAAGGTGCTCGTACTCGCTGTAGCCGTTGGCGAAGACAGCCCTGAACTGAAAGCCGCGACTCCGCTCTTTGACACGCTGGGCGCCACGGAGCCATCGGCAACCATTGAAAAGGCAACAAAGTAAAAAGCACTGAAAACCATGTGATTCACTCAGGACACATGGCAAGTAGCAAGAAGTAATGATTGCATTGCAGCGGTAAGAACGCTGTCGGGCACAGGACCTCCAGTTAACGGGTCCTGTGCCCATTTTCAGCGCCTGAGTGACGGCTTGAAAACCTCTTTAGTGAGTCTTGGGATAGGTAACAATCAGTCCCGAGTAGGCTGTCCGGCATACCCTCCCATGCTATTTTTAGGGGTTTTACCTGCCATGACAGCTATTTGGCCGAATCACTTGTGCCGCATCATGGCAAACCTTAATAATGAAGCGGGTGGCGGAGCATGACACGTTCCACTCGCCCAATCTGAGATTACAGGATTTCTTGAATGTCTGACATTCCGAACGAGATAGCTTCCTTGCTGCAAAAGATGCGCAGCGCCACGGTCACCGTCTTCGGCGACTTTTGCGTGGACGCCTACTGGAGCCTGAGTGAATCGACTCCTGAGATATCGGTCGAGACGGGCCTTCCCATTCGCCGCGTCATGACGCAACGTTACTCTCTCGGCGGGGCCGGCAACGCGCTAGCCAACATCACGGATCTGGGTGTGGGCTGTGTGCGCGCTGTCGGAGTGGCAGGCACGGACATCTTTGGCGAAAAGATGCGCACCCTGCTATCCGTCCGCGGAACCGACATGTCCGGCTTCCTTGCCGATGACGCCTGGCAGACCATGGTTTACACCAAGCCATGCTTCGGCGCGCGCGAGGATAGCCGCATCGACTTCGGCGCATTCAACACGGTCAGCCCCGAGCTCTTTGAAAAGCTCATGCACAATCTTGAAGCCGCTGCAAGGCAAAGTGATGTAGTGGTTCTGAATCAGCAGATTCCCGGCGGGCTCACTTCACCGGCCATGATTGAGCGCATTAACAAGGTGATCGCAGCCAATCCGAAGGTAATTTTCCTCGTCGATTCGCGGCACTATCCTGAGAAGTACAAGGGCGCTGCCATGAAGGTCAACATGAGCGAAGCCGCGCGCTTACTGGGTGAAGACGCTGAATCCTCCTTCTCTGAAGTGCGCGCCAAAGACTTTGCCCAGCGCATCAGCCGGAACTCGGGCAAGCCTGCCTTCATCACGCGCGGCGATCTCGGCCTTGTGGTTTCGGCCGATGGCGCAACCACCATCATTCCCGGCTTGCAGATCATTGAGCAGGTCGACCCTGTCGGCGCCGGCGACACGGTTGTTTCCGCGCTTGCCGCATCGCTCGCAGTCGGCGCTTCGCCGGTCAAGGCGGCGGAACTGGCTAACATCGCAGCCATGATTACCGTGAAGAAACTGCAGACCACGGGCACTGCCTCGCCGGCCGAGATACTTGCCGCTATTCCTGGGTTGAATTACATCTTCCGCCCGGAGCTGGCAAACTCACCCCGGCACGCGCATTACATTCCTGATACTGAAATTGAAATCATCGGCGACGTGCCTGCCGATCTGGCCATCAAGCACTGCATCTTCGATCACGACGGCACGCTGTCCACGCTGCGCGAAGGGTGGGAGAAGATCATGGAGCCGATGATGCTCCATGCCATCCTGGGCAAACAGTATGACACCGCGGACGACGAAACTATGGAGCGCATCCGCGATGAAGTGAAGCAGTTCATTGACCGCACGACGGGCATTCAGACGCTTATCCAGATGGTGGGATTGGTCGATCTGGTAAAGCACTTCGGCTTCGTGCCCGCGGAAGAAATACTGGATGAGCACGGTTACAAGCATATCTTTAACGTTGAATTGCTCAAGATGGTCGAAGGCCGCGTGGATAAGCTGCGTAAAGGCGAACTGGAGTCCAGGGATTTCCAGATCAAGAACGCGGAACGCCTGCTCTTTGAACTCCATAGGCGCGGCATCAAGATGTATCTCGCCAGCGGAACGGATGAAGCCGACGCCATTGCTGAAGCGGAGGCAATGGGCTACGCTCACTACTTTGAAGGCCGCATCTTCGGCGCTGTCGGGGATGTCAACGTCGAAGCCAAGAAGATGGTGCTGGAAAAAATCATTCGCGACAACAATCTCGAAGGGCATGAGTTTGCCACCTTCGGCGACGGTCCGGTGGAACTGCGCGAAACTCAGCGTCGCGGCGGGCTGTGCGTCGGCGTGGCCAGCGATGAGCTTCGTCGCTTTGGCCTCAATCTGTCCAAGCGCAAGCGGTTGATACGCGCGGGCGCCAATCTGGTCATCCCTGACTTCAGTCAATTGCCGGCGCTTTTAAAAGTCCTGCAATTGGACGAAAGCCCCATTTCCGTAGGTACGGAATCAATCAAGGAGAAGCTATGAAGATTCAAGGCCTGCGTATTTTAACCATTCCTGAGATGCGTGCCGAGCGCGGCCGGCTTGTAGCGGAAAGCATCAGTTAGTGTTTACAAATGGATGGTGCTGGCAGATATTGTGGCAGGTCTCTCCACTCCCGGAACTATTGAACGCTTACTGATAGCCTGAAAGGAGTTCAACATAGTGTATCCTCAGTTCGATCGATTCCGTCTCCAGACACGCAGTCTTCAGATGCGCCCTAACAAGGTTCAGATCGTTCGCGATGCCATTACCCTGGAAGCTAGGCCGCGGCCTCTTTCTGAGGTATCGGCTGCATCTTTGGTGGAATGCGCGGCACGAATTCGCGCCGCCAGGGCTGCAGGGCGTCCCGTGGTTCTGGCATTTGGCGCACACACCATCAAGAATGGGCTCTCGCCCGTGCTCATCGAACTAATGAGGCATGGGTGGATTACGCTATTGGCAACCAACGGAGCCGGAGTCATCCATGATTGGGAATTTGCGTTCCAAGGTGCAAGCAGCGAAGACGTGCGATCAAATGTTGACCGGGGCCAATTCGGGATATGGGAAGAGACGGGATTCAATATAAATCTTGCATTATTAGTTGGAGCATACGAGGGACTCGGCTATGGTGAAGCGGTCGGCAAAATGATTTCACGGGACGGACTGGACATACCCGAACCCGACCGATTGTTGTCCACGGCTCATAACCGGGTGAATCAAGACGCAGATATCGCTGCAGCAGCCATCGACCTTCTTGGCGCCATTGAGAGATTCAATATAAAGCCAGGATTTCTTTCAATCCCGCACCCATTCAAGAACTATAGCGCGCAAGCTGCTGCCTTTGACCTTGGTATTCCATTTACAGCCCATCCGATGTTCGGACATGACATCATATACACACATCCGCTCAACAATGGAGCGGCAATCGGTCGTACAGCGTTGCGAGACTTTCTTGCTTATGCAGAACAGATACACCAACTGGAAGGCGGTGTGTATCTTTCCATTGGGTCTGCGGTCATGTCGCCTATGGTCTTCGAGAAATCGCTCTCCATGTCTCAAAACATCGAACTGCAAGAAGGCCGCAAAATTACGAATCATTATATTGCGGTCGTTGACCTCGCAGAGAGCAATTGGGATTGGAAGAGTCAGGGTGAGCCACCAAGTGACAATCCCGCATACTATTTGCGCTACTGTAAGACGTTCAATCGCATGGGTGGTACTATGCGCTACATTTGCGCGGATAATCGCGATTTTCTACTTGCACTTCTACAGGAACTTCGGTGACAAGCATGAGATGCAAAAGTTTCGCGCCCGCCGCCAGGCTCAACGGTTCGCCCCGAGCTATGACGATGAATCGCTACTCGTGCCACAGGCCGTTAAGCACACCATTCGTTTCATTTAAACTTCCAGAGAAAGTGGTGATGGTATGAGCCAGACGGAAGCCGTGGAGATGCTGCATCGCAACGTAGAGGAGCTTCGTGCGTTGCTGGCGCAGATAGTTGGTATGGGCCCGGAAATTGCGGCGGCGGGCAACGGGCTTGCCGCTGCTTTTCTGTGCGGAGACAAACTGCTGGCCTGCGGCAACGGCGGCAGCGCCGCGGACGCATCGCATCTCACCACCGAATTTGTGTGCCGCTACAACAAGGACCGCCGTCCATATGCGGCGATTTCGCTGGCCACGCACGGCGGCGATCTGACGGCGATTGGCAACGACTACGATTTCCAGGACATCTTTTCCCGGCAGGTTGAAGCCTTCGGCCGTCCCGGCGACGTGCTCATGGCATTTACCACCAGCGGCCGCAGTGAGAACGTACGCCGCGCTATCGTAGCTGCAAAGAAGCAGGGCCTGCTGACTGTCGCATTTCTCGGCAAGGACGGCGGGGTGTGCACCGGCCTGGCAGACATAGAATTCCTGGTTCGCAGTACAACCACCGCACGCATTCAGGAGACGCACCAGTTGCTCCTGCACACCATTTGCGAATTGGCGGAAGAACAGCTTTAAGAGGAGAAGTTATGCTGACTGAGGAAACCGTATTTTGTCAGCCGTCCTGGGTCATGCAGAGCAACGCAGTCCGCATGGCGGTCACGCATATTGGCGGTCACATGGGCCCGGTCAATTTCGATCTCGCTCAGACTCCGTCGGTGCAGCCATTTCATATCAGTCCATGGCAGTGCGAAGACCACTCATACCTGGACGGCCGCTCGGAGGCGGTGCTGCGCGGAGACTTATTCTGCCTTCCCTTCGGCAAAGCCGATCCCGGCGATGGAACGCCCTCGCATGGCCGCACCGCCAGCGCCCTCTGGTCGTTGGGCGGTCACCGCTCTGCGGGCGGCGTGCAGGAGCTCAGCATTCACATGGAGAATGCGCTGCACTCCGCCGCCGTAAAGCGGGAGTTTTACATGCGCGACGGAGATAACATCATTTACGACCGCACCACCATCAGCGGTCTCAATGGCGCATACACCATGGGCCATCATGCAGTGCTGCGCGTGCCGGCGCAAGAGGGTGGATTGCTGGTATCCACGAGCAAGCAGAAGTTCGGCATGACATTTCCACGGCCATTCGGCGACCCGGCTGAAGCCGAGTACCAATCACTCGCCATTCATGCGGAGTTCACCGACCTCAGTTCGGTGCCTTCCTTCTTCAGGGACGTTCCCAACGCAGACTGCAGCCGCTATCCCGCGCGCCGCGGATTTTCTGATCTGCTGCAAATCGCAGTCGAGGCAGAGAAGGGAAAACCCGCATGGTCGGCCGCCGTCAACAGCACAGAGGGGTATCTCTGGTTCTCCCTGCGCGACCCCGCCCTACTTCCTTCTACGGTTCTATGGATCGAAAACGGCGGCCGGCATCGTCCACCGTGGAATGGCCGCAATTCCTCTCTCGGCATTGAGGACGTTTGCGCTTACTTCGACACCGGAAGCGAGTCCTCCGGCGCGGCGAATCCCTTCTCCGAGCGCGGCATCAAGACCGTGCAGACATTCAAGAGCGATGTGCCTGTGAGCGTAGCTTATCTTCAGGGCGCGGTGCGCACGCCTCCCGGCTTTACGCACGTCCGCTCCGTGCGCTGCGAAGATTCTAGCGTCACTCTCGCCGATGCATCTGGCAAGGAAGTATCCTGCTCGGTGCGCACGGGATTTGTTTTTGGCGAAACGCTGTAAGTGTGGATACGGTTCAACCTGAGAAGGCTGAACCACATTTCGGATAAGTCCTGATTGCCCCGGGCCTTCATAGGCCCGGGGCAATGTTATCAGGAGATAAATGTGAACTTATACAGGTGTTAGTAAGTTACCTTGACGCAGGCCACTATCTAGTTACTTATCGTCCTCGGCGGTCCGCAGGTGCCGCGCCAGCGACCACTTCAACTCGTCGATGCCCTCGCCGGTTACGGCGGAGATCGCGTGGAACTCCAGCTTCCTGCGCTTGATGTGTGCCGATAACTTCTTCAACTTATCGGGGTTGGCCGAGTCGATCTTGGTGGCGCAGACAATCATGGTCTTGGTGGCAAGGGGGTGATTGGGCAAGGCGAGTTCGTCCACGTCGTCCGGAAAGCCGTCGGAGTCCGCCTTGATCACTCCACTGGTGAAGCTGGCTAACTCCTGGTTGATCACCTTGAAATCCTCGACGGGGTCGGGACGGCCTGACGAGTCCGACACATCCACGAGGTGGACCAGCAGCCGGGTGCGCTCGATATGCCGCAGGAACTGCACGCCAAGTCCGGAGCCGAGGTGCGCGCCCTCGATGAGGCCGGGCATGTCGGCAACCACGAAGGACTCCTGCTCGGGTTCCTCGCCCACGGTCACGACGCCCAGATTCGGTTCCAGAGTGGTGAATGGGTAGTCGGCGATCTTGGGCCTTGCGGCGGAGATGCGGGAGATGAGTGTAGACTTGCCGGCGTTGGGGTAGCCCACCAGGCCCACATCGGCCAGCAGCTTCAGTTCCAGCCGGTAATGGCGTTCCTCGCCGGCGCGGCCCAGCTCGTGCTCACGCGGAGCCTGATGGGTGCTGGTGGCAAAGTGCTGGTTGCCGCGCCCACCGCGTCCGCCCTTGGCGATGATCAGGTTCTCGTCAGGCTCCTGGAAGTCGTGGATCAGCTCGCCGGTGTCCTGGTCGTAAAGCGATGTGCCCACAGGCACTTGCAGCACAATGGAGTTGCCGTCGAGACCGGTGCAGTTGGAGCCCATGCCGTGTTCGCCGCGCTGCGCCTTGTGCTCGGGGTTGTAGCGGAAGTGGATCAGAGTGTTGTGGCGCTGCGAGGAGACCATGACCACGTCGCCGCCGTGCCCGCCATCGCCGCCCGAGGGACCGCCGCGAGGCACGAACTTCTCGCGCCGGAATGCCATGCAGCCGTTGCCGCCGTCGCCAGCCTTGACCCGAATTTTTGCTTCATCGATGAACATAGACGACCAGGGAAAAGAAATTAGGGAACTGGGATCAGCGCGGCCCGTGTGTACTGGAGAGGCTGAATCCAACATGCCGTCTTTTCAGTTTACCGGATGGAGGGCTAGAATCGCTTGCAACGACACTTATAGGTAGACGGGACGGCGGCAAAGCGCTACGGTTCGCGCTGGCCAGGCCGCCTCAATCCGGACCCGCCGTCAGAGCGGGCCGGCGATGCAAGTAGTGTGTTTTCCCAGGGTCTGCCGCGAGCAGGTATCTCGATGGCAGCGGTAAGTCGGAGTTGGGCAAAGCTGCTCGTGGCGGCCGTGCTGCTTTTTGGCGCGGCGACGGTGGATTTTGCGCAATCCGCCACAACTCCAACCGGCTCCCTCACCGGCAAGCTCACTGATTTGCACTCGGCGCCGCTGGGCGGCGTTTCCTTGGTTCTGCGCAATGAGGCCACCGGCGCGGAGGCGCGCACCACCACAGCCAGGAACGGAACCTACCGCTTCACCGGGCTGGACGCCGGCGCCTACACCCTTGAGGCTGAGAGCGATCAACTGGGTCGCGGACAGGTGGAAGGCATCGTGGTTGATGCCGCCCACGCTGCGCGCGTGCAGACAGCCATGCAGTTTGAATTTCCCCCTCCCAGGACCATCCAGTTGGCCGCTCATGACATTGCCCCGGGAACTCCGGTGGTGACCGCAACCATGCCTGCGGAGTCCTTGCAAATGCAGCCCTTGAGCGCGCGCCAGGCGCAGAACGCTGTTCCCGCAATCCCCAAAGTCTCCACAACCGCCGAAATCCCGCCTCGCGCCATCAGCCTAAATGCGAGCCCAGCCGCCAACCCGCATCCGGCCCTGGCTGCGGCAGCGCCTGAGGCCGTCAACGCCGCGCTGCCGCCTGGCGGCTCGCAGCGAATTGCCTGGTCCGGCAATCAAGGCGTGGCGCTTGGAGCAGCTGCACTGACCGTGGTGCAAAACACCATGCAGTTGAACCTGACCCGTGCCAGGCGCATGCAGGCAGTCTCTCAGACTGCTGACCCGGTTGCCCCGGTCGTCACCACCACGGTCAGTGCCGCGGAGGTGCAGGCTTTGCCCGTGAGCGGGCGGCGCTGGCAGGATTTTGTGCTGGACACGCCCACCGCTTCAACCCAGGCGGGCGGCATGTCGCAAACCTCGTTGCGCGGCGCCGGGCAGGAGCCGGCCGAAACCACTGTCGACGGCGTCAGCACCAGGCTGGCCTTTGGCGGGCAGGGCGGGTCTGAATCTGCCCAGCAGGGCGGCTCCGGACAACAGGGCATGGGGCAGTCCTGGAACGGTGGGCGCGGGCTCAACGTGGCGGAAGCAGCCATCCGCTCGGTGCAGACTGAGGCCGGCAACGTCGAGGCGGAAGGCGCGCGCACCGTCGGCGGGCGCATGAACATAAATACCATGAGCGGCGCCAACGGCCTGCATGGCCAGGGCTTTTTCTTTGACCGTCAGAACATCTGGGGCGCGCAGAACCCGTTTACCCAGTGGGTCAAGGAGACCGCGCCGGCCACCGTGTCCTCGATCCCGGTATTTACGCCGGAGCCGTTCACCCCGCCGGATCACGAAACCACCTGGGGCATCGGTCTGGGCAGTCAGATCCGTCGCAACAAGCTCTTCTGGTTCGCAGCTCTCGACAGTTACCGGCGCAACGACCCCGGCCTTTCCATGGTCAAGCATCCCTACCTTTGCGCGAATCCCCCCCAATGTACCGAACAAACCGGCTTTTTTGCCCAGCCCTCGAGCGACCAGATGCAGGTGCTGAGTGCGCGGCTGGGTCTCAGCGGCGTCAATCCCGTGGCAGAGGGCGTGGCTGCCTATTCCACCATGCTTGAAACCCTGGACGGGCTGCTCGGCCCCGCTCCGCGCACGGCTGCGCAATGGGTAGGATTTGCCCGCCTCGACTGGGAAGCCGCCGAGCGCCACCGCTTCACGCTGGAAGCCATCGCTGCCAATTGGAACTCCCCCGGCGGCGGGCTCACCCGCGTGTCTGAAACCTACGGCAACCACAGCCTTGGCTCCAGCCAGGCCAGCGAGCAGTGGCTGCTGGGCCGCTGGGAAGCATTCCTCACTCCCAACCTGCTGGCCGTCACCCAGGGCTCCGCGGGGCGCACCATCCTCAGCGCCGGGCCTGAAACGCCATCGGTATTCGAGCAGACGCTTCTCAGCGGAAATGTCTGGGGCCAGTTGCCGCAGATTGTGGTCGATTCGCGCTACGGCTTCACCATCGGCAATCCCGCGCGCTTCGGCCAGGGAAGCTATCCTGACGAGCGTCTCTACCAGGTGCGCGAGACGCTGGACTGGGTCCATGGCAGCCTGCTCGTCAAGGCAGGATTTGACGCCAGCCACAATAGCGACTCCACAAGCCTACTGCGCAACCAGACCGGCACCTATTACTACGCCAACGTGGAGAACTTTGCCTCGGACGCGCTGGCCTTTCAGAAGTTTGGCCTTGCTGACGCCCTTGACCCGGCAGACCCGCACAACTGCGATGAAACCGGCAAAGTCTGGCGCGACTCGGGAGGCGGCCTGCGCGGCCTCGGCAATCTGCCCTGCTACTCCTACTTTTCGCAGACCATGGGCCCCACCGACTGGCATCTGAGCACCAACGACTGGGCCGGCTATGTCACCGCGCAGTGGCAGCCGAAAAATCTGGTCGTGCTCTCCGCCGGCCTGCGCTGGGAGAGGGAGCAGTTGCCGCCGCCCATCGCCGCACTGGCCAACCCGCAGCTCCCTTTGACAGAAAAGCTGCCCAACCTGGGCAATAACTGGGGTCCGCGTGTCAGCCTGGCCGTTGGAAGTGCCGAGGACAGGAAGCTGGGATGGCCGGTGCTGCGTCTGGGCTACGGCATGTATTACGGCCGCACAGAGAACGCCACCCTCGAGACCGCGCTCACCCAGACCGGCTCTCCCAACGGCGACCTCAGCTTTTTCTCCCGTCCCACAGACAATCTGCACGCCGGCGGCGCTCCGCCGTTCCCCTATGTCTATTCCGGGGAGCCGCTGAGCATGGTCAAGCCCGGAGCCATCGAGTTTGCGCCCAACTACCGCAATCCTGAGGTGCACCAGGCCGTCGCGGCCCTCGAGGAGAACCTGCCCGGCCGCGTGCAACTCACTGCCAGCGCCCTGGTCAGCCTGGGCCGCCGTCTGCCCATCTCCATTGACACCAATCTCGACTCCCCGACGTCCAAGCAGACCATCACCTACGCGGTCGTGGATGGCGCCGGCGCCGGGCCCATCAAGACTCCGCAGATTACGGTTCCCTTCTACGCATCCTGGCCGGCAAGCACAGGCGCCTGCCCGTATTACACGCCGTCCGGCTCAGCCATTCCCGGGCGGCCCTGCCCGGACTACCAGCAGATCACTGAGATCATGAGCCGTGCCAACTCCACGTATGAGGCCGCCATGATCAAGCTCACCCGCTATGGCCGCCGCGGTCTCAGCCTCCACGCCCACTACACCTACGCCCATGCCATGGACTGGAACCCCAACGAAAGCACATCGGTCGCCGGCAGCGATGTCCTCGATCCATCCGACTTCCGCCAGGAATATGGAACCAGCAACTTCGACGTGCGGCACTCCGGCGCCGCCATGGTCATCTATGAGGCGCCGTGGAAGCTGCACGATCTGGCCGGCCGCCTGGCCAATGGCTGGATGATCTCCGGAATCGGCCAGTTCCACAGCGGCCTGCCTTACACCATGCGCACCTCGGGCACGCTGCCGGAAGAGTTCGATCAATCCACCGGCGCCGCTATCGTTGGCCTGGGGCCGGGCATGAACGGCTCCGGCGGCGACAACCGCGTCTACGGCGTCGGGCGCAACACCTTCCGCTATCCCCTCACATGGAAGGCCGACCTCCGCCTGGGCAAGCGCTTCGATCTCGGCGGCCTGCGCCAGTTGGAACTGCTGGCGGAGAGCTTCAACCTGTTCAACCACCAGAATGTCACACAACTTGAAACCATCGGCTATTACATTCAACCAGGCAGCCTCTCCGGCTCGTTCCCCACGCTGAACTTCCTCACCGGACTCAAGGCCAACACCACGGAATTCGGCAAGCCGCTCAATATCGACGCCACCAACTTCTATCGCGAACGGCAATTCCAGTTTGGCCTGCGGCTCAGGTTCTAGCCCGGTAAATTCCCCCTGCTCACCACCGGGTCTATAGTGTCTATGTGTGTTGCAGCGCATCGTGCACAAGCCATCAAAACAACATGCTTCTTACCCAATTCGAGGCTCCCATGCAAAAGGGTCTGATTTCTCCACGGATAAACTGCTTTCCTGCTCTCTCGCTCGCCGTCCTGCTTGCCTTGCTTTCACCTCTGGCGGTGCGGAGCGCGCACGCGCAGACAATCCAGCTCGCGCCTCCCGGCGATACGCCTGCCACAGCGGGACCGCTGGCCGAAAACCTGTCCGCAAAATTCACGCATAAAGATCTCGCCAAAGCCATCAAGCTGGTTGCCGACTGGCAGTTGCAGCGCATGCCCACCGAGGCGCAGACTGACTGGACCTGGGCCGCGCTCTACACCGGCTTCATGGCGGTGCCTCCGCAGGTCGCCGGCCGCAAGTACCGGCAGGCCATGATGCAGTTGGGCGACCGGCTCCAATGGCAGCCCGGTCCACGCGTTCTCCACGCCGACGATCAGGCCGTGGGCCAAACTTATCTGGAACTCTATCTCCTCCATAAAGACGCCAGGATGCTTGCTCCCATGCGCGACCGGCTCGACAGGGAAATCGCCACGCCCGACGATGCTGCCAAGCAGCTCTGGTGGTGGTGCGATGCGCTCTTCATGGCGCCGCCCGTCTATGCTGACATGGCCGCCGCCACCGGAGATTCGAAGTACCTGGCCTATATGGACCACGAGTGGACCATCACCACCGACCTGCTCTACGACCGCAACCGCCATCTCTATTCGCGCGACGCAACCTTCCTCGACAAGCATGAGAAGAACGGCGAAAAGATCTTCTGGTCCCGGGGCAACGGCTGGGTCATGGGCGGAATAGTCCGCGTGCTCAAGCAACTGCCCGCCGGCTCTCCGCTGCGTCCGAAGTACATTGCGCTGCTCAAGGAGATGGCCGCCGCAACCGCGGCAGTGCAGGGAACTGACGGCCTGTGGCGTCCCGGCCTGCTCGATCCCGGCAGTTATCCCTTGCCTGAAGTTTCCGGCAGCGCCTTCATCACCTACTCGCTGGCCTACGGCGTCAATGAAGGCATCCTCGACCGCAAGACCTACTCGCCCATCGTCCACAAGGCGTGGGCAGGCTTGCTGACTCACGTCTATGCCGATGGCCGCCTCGGCTGCATTCAGCCTGTCGGCGCAGCGCCCGGCGCCTTCACTCAGACTTCAAGCTACGTCTACGGCGTGGGCGCGTATCTGCTCGCCGGCTCCGAAATCTACCGCACCGCCAGGTAATTGATGTGAAGAATCACCAGGGAGTTCCTGTGAAACTGTTTGCCGTTCTGTCTCTGCTGGCCTGCTCGATGGGCAGCGCATACGCCGCGCCGATTGCCGCCGACCTATCCGCGGTCAAGCCCGGTCCCATCGCCGTGTCGTCGTCGCAACAATCGCTCACCGTCGTCTGGAAAGACGCGGCGCAGCACCAATGGCAAACCATCTTCTCCCTGGATTCGGCCAAGCCTCTCATCACCGCCATCTCTGCTGATGGCCGCGCCATCGTACAACTGGCCCGCCCGTACTATCGCTGCACCACCGGCAAGCGCGCCGGCGGATGGGACGCATTCTTTGACTTCCCTCCCGCCAATCCTGCAGGCACGCGCCAGTTCATGCAGGAATTCCATCCCACCGCCGTCACGGCGGCCACGGTCGGCAATCGCGTGGAAGTCACCTTTGACGGAATGAAGCTCGGCATCTTCACGGGTTCGCTCCGCTACACCTTCTATCCCGAAACCGCGCTGATTCAGCAGACCGCGCTCGTCAGCACCAGCGAACCGGACACTGCCTACTACTACGACGCAGGATTGGAGATGACCGCCGATCAGGATCGCACGGCCGGCGGCAACATGGCCTCCCATATCACCTATTACGACACGGACGGAAAACTGACTACGATCACGCCTCCCTACAGTTCCGATCGCCACTCGCTGGCAGCGCACTACCGCACCGTGTCTGCGAAGATGGGCGCGGGCAGCATCGCTGTTTTCCCGCCTCCGCACCGCTATTTCTTTGCGCGCGATTACACAACTAATCAGGGGTATCTCTGGTACAGCTCGTGGCGTGGCCGCGTTGGCCTTGGCGTGCACCAGTATCCCGACGACGACACCACCATCGATCCCTGGATGAATGCGCCTCCAAACTCCAATCAGGAAATGAGCCTGTTTATGCTGCCCGGCGCAAACGATTCGGCGGCCACTCTGAAGGACGTTCTCGCCTTCACGCACAACGACCGCTTTGTTCATCTCGATGGCTTTGTCACTGTCGCTCCGCACTGGCATTTCGCTTACACGGTGCAGGCCATGGAGAAGGACCCCGCCTGGCAGCCGCCCTTCAAGGCTGTCCTCAAGTCCACCGGCATTGACTCCGCCATGATCATGGACTTCCACGGCGACGGCCACGCCGCAGACCTCACCGATGTCAGGCTGCATGAGCTCGATGCCTACTACAAGGCCTGTCGCGCGCAATCAGACAGCAGCTTCCTCCTCATTCCCGCGGAAGAAGCAGACGTCTATCTCGGCGGCCACTGGGGCCTGGTCTTTCCCCATCCCGTCTATTGGCAGCAGGATCGCAAGCCCGGCCAGCCGTTTCAAAGCGCCGACGAAAAATATGGAACGATTTATCGCATCAATAATGCCGAAGATATGTGGAAGATGATCAAACGGGAGGGCGGATTCGCCTATCAGACGCATCCGCGCACCAAGGGATCGACCGGCTATCCCGACAAGATTTTCGATACGCCGTACTTCAAAGACAGCAGCTATATCGGCACCGGCTGGAAGGCCATGCCCTCTGACTTGTCGTTGCCGGGCCTGGGCGAGAGAGCCTTCAAAACCCTCGATGACGTCAACAATCTCGGCCTCCACAAGCGCATGATCGGCGAGGTCGATGTCTTTCAAATCAGCTCCGCGGACGAGCTCTACGCGCACATGAACATCAACTATCTCCGCCTGCCGGAGCTGCCTTCCTTTGACCACTACGGCCGCGTCCTCGATGCACTTGCCAAGGGAGAAGGCTTCATCACCACCGGCGAAATCCTGCTCCCCTCGGCCGCGATGTCGCCCGTGGGCGAGGGCAGCGTGCGCGTCAATGCCAGGATCTCATCGACGTTCCCTCTGCGCATGGCGGAACTAGTCTGGGGCGACGGCGTCACCACGCACCGGCAACGTATCGACCTCGTGTCCACGCCAGCGTTCGATAGCCACGATTACTCCTGGACCATCGAAACGCCGGGCTGGACCTGGGCGCGCTTTGCGGTTTGGGACGTGGCAGGCGACGGCGCCTTCACCAATCCCATCTGGCACGATCGCAAATAACCGGCCGGTGCCGCAACGCGGCGGCTTGCTTCAGTTCTTGTGCGCCTCTCCCATCGCGTGCGCAATCCCCGCCGCGTGTGCCGCTCCCGTCGTGTGCTCCACTCCCGGCGCCACAACAGGCTTCTCCTGTTCCCGCACCGTCGATGAGGCTCCATGCAGGAATGCCGGGTCCATCTCCTCGATGTCCACGCGATAACTCACGGTCTTCGCCGTGGGAAAAGCCGCCGGAACCTTCTGCGTCACATTTCCGGTCGCGGCCCACTCGGTCCCGCGCTGAAACGTGGCAATAAACCCAACGCAACTGAGCGCGGCCACATCGTGCCCCAGCACGGTATGAAAGATCCTGCCTTTTCCATAATGCAGAGCCATCAGGATGGGTTCGTCGTGGCCTGTTCCGCTGTTGGCCGGATCGGAGTGCGCCGTTGCCAGCACCGTCATATCCTTGCCGGGTCCGCGCATCGTGCCGTAGAGCTCATCCGGAAAGTGCATCCACACCGCCGGCAATCCCTTCATGATGGGATGCTCAGGGTCCCGCGTCACCACCTGAAACGGCAGGCGCGCTCCATGGTGGCCGGCCGCGCCGGGAGTAGGATCGGAAACCAGCTTGCCGTCGTTGTAATACCACAAGGGTCCCGCCTGCTCGGTGCGGCCTCTCCAGCCGCCGATGCCGATCATCTCGTTGTAGGCCGGCCAGTCTGGAAAGGCGTTGTCGGCGGCGTGCACCACCACAAGCCCGCCGCCCTTGCTGACATACTGCTCAAAACGCGCGCGCAGATTCGCGGGCCAGTCGGGAGCGTCGTAGTTCGACACGATCACCTGGTAATGGCTGAACTCCGGCTCAAAATTGCTGAAGTCCCCATCGGACCTCGGCGCGGTGAGGACCGTGACCTGAAACAATCCGGTCTCCTCAAGCTCCCGCCTCAGTACGGGAGTCGTCTGTATCCAGTTGTGGTACGTGCCGCCGCTCTGTCCATCCAGCAGAAGCACCTTGATCAGGGGTGCGGCAGAGGTTGCGGCGGGAGCGCAAAGCATCACACTCAAAAAGGCAGCGAAAAGCATCCGCTTCATGTTCTTTTCCTCGTTCGGGCAGTCAGTTCCTGACCGCAGAAGAAGCATACTCCTTGCCCGCTGGCCCGGTCACCGGTTTAAGGTTGGCTACCCTGACGCCGGGCGTGTAGAGTATTCGGCAGCCAGCAAAACATTTCCTGAGGAGCGTCCAAACGCAATGACCAACCCAGCTATGACCTCCACGCCTGTGCAGCGGTTTCTGTCGCTGGACGTGCTGCGTGGCATCACCATTTGTTTCATGATCATGGTGAACAACAGCGGCGGCCGCGGAGCGTGGGCCCAGATGCATCACGCCGAGTGGAATGGCCTGACCGCAACCGACCTGGTTTTTCCAACCTTTTTATTCGTAGTCGGCGCGTCCATCGTCTTTGCCGTTGAGGCGCGGCTGGCGCGCGGCGCGGCGCGGACCCAGATTGCCTTGCACACGGTCAAGCGGGCGATCATTCTCTATCTGCTGGGCATCGTGGTCAACAGCTTTCCCTTTTTCCACCTCGATCACATGCGCTTCTACGGCGTCCTCCAGAGGATCGCGGTCTGCTACCTGGTCATCGGGCTGTTTTACCTGTGGGACAAGCGGGTCTGGACCAAGGTGGCCATGCTGGGCGTGGTGCTGTTGGGTTACTGGGTGCTGGTGCAGTGGGTTCCGGTGCCGGGAGCAGGCATGCCCGGACGCGACATTCCATTCCTCGACAAGAATATGAACATCGTGGCCTGGACAGACCGGCTGGTGATGCCCTATCACCTCTATGAGGATTCTCCTCTGCATAACATGCGCGACCCTGAAGGGCTGCTCAGTGACATTCCCGCGCTGGGAACCACGCTGCTGGGCCTGCTGGCTGCGTTGTGGATGCGCGGCCCGAAGTCGATCAAGGAAAAGACGCTGGGCCTGGCCGCCGGAGCGGTGGCTTGTCTCGGTACGGGCTACCTGTGGTCCATCTGGTTCCCGCTCAACAAGAAGATGTGGACCAGTTCGTTTGTGCTCACGGCGGCCGGGTGGTCGCTGGTGGCGCTCACGCTGGCCTTCTGGCTGGTGGAGCAGCAGGGCTGGGGCAAAAGCTCCAGGAAGAAATGGCTCTACCCGTGGCTGGTCTTCGGATCCAACGCCATCACCGCTTACATGGTCAGCGAGCTACTGCCCGAGTCGCTGGGCAATATCCACTTCATGATGAACGGACTGAGGACAAGCGTGATGCGGCAAATCCACGACTTCATCGTTAACTCCGTTCCAGATATAGGCTGGGGCTGTTTTGCTTACTCCGTTGCCGTCGCGGCAACCTGCTTCATTCCCGTCTGGATCATGTACCGCAAGAAGATTTTCTTGAAGGTCTGAAGTCGTTTCAAACCTCGGCGCTCGCGCCAGCGGGAGACTCCACTCGCTGGCTTGAGCGCCGGGTGCTTATCGCATTGCCGGGGAAGATTGATTCCCCTCAGCCAAAGCACTCAATGGTTTCTATCCACCGGCCTTTGAGCTTCGCCCGGCGCAAGAGTGCACGGGGTTTCATCCAGCTAAGGTCGGAGGTGCATCGTATGACCTTGCATTCCACTCAGAATGCCTCTGGCATCAGCCGGCGTCAGGCCGTCAAGACGGCCGGCAAAGCCCTCGTCGGACTGGCAGGCATCGCCGCGTTGCCGCCTCTCACCGGCGCCGCTGCCCAGGCGCAGCCTCAGCTGTCCGTCCCGGCAGCTACGCCAAACCAAGAAGCCAACTCCGCTGAAAAACTCAGAATCGCCACATGCCAGTTTCCCGTCAGCGCCAATCCCGTGGAGAATGCCAACTATATCCGGGACTTCATGCGCCAGGCGGCTGCCGGGGGAGCGCACCTGCTGCATACCTCGGAAGCCTGCTTATCCGGATACCCCGGCACGGATCTTCCGTCTTTTGAAAACTATGACTGGGATACGCTGCGCAAGCAGACCCTTGCGCTCCAGGCGTTGGCCCGGGATCTGAAGTTGTGGCTGGTTCTGGGCTCGGCCCATTTTCTTGACGAGAACACCAAGCCAACCAATTGCCTCTATCTCATCGGCCCGGATGGCATCATCGTGGACCGCTACGACAAAAGCTTTTGCACCTCGGGCGACCAGAAACACTACTCGGCCGGCAACCGCCTGGTCACGCGCGACATCCGGGGCGTAAGAATCGGCGTGGCCATCTGCTACGACATCTGCTGGCCCCAGCTTTACATCGCCTACCGCGAACTGGGCGTAACCGTGATGGTCCACTCCATGCATAACGCCAGGGGCAAAGGCATGAACTGCCTTGACACGCTCAACGTCCGCGAGGTTCCCACCCGCTGCGCCGACAATCGCATGTGGGCCGTGGTCAACAACTCGTCCCAACCCTATTCCCACTGGGGCTCGTTCATTGCCCGGCCCGATACAACCATTCCCAAGCAGTTGGAGATCAATCAGCCCGGCATGTTGATGCACGACTTCCCTGACACTCTCTCCGTGGGTGGCTGGTATCACAATTCCATCCCAATGAGAATGCGCGCCGAGGAGATCATGACTTTGGGCACGCCCAGCAATCATCCCCGCCAGCGCGACGGCCAAAGCCCGGCGTAATTGTTCTTTTCAAAAAGTATATGATCGGAGCGACTGCGCAACACGAAAAAGGGAAACCGTCTAAGCAGCAATACTTCCGGGGTTCACTTGTGTTTCGGCGCTGGTTCTCTACCGGAGCGCAATCGCGTAGAGAACCCAGCAAAGAATCGATTTACGGCCGGACACATCGACGATGCAGTGATGACGCCGATGCATTTACTAATTATTGAGAGACTTTGAGCGACAATGCACACACATAAGAACACAACTGAGAAAATGCGGCATGGGACTGTTTCCTGCTCGCTTGCGAAGCGCGCTTTGAAGTGCGCGCCTCTTCCTTGCCTGGTACTTGGCATTGGGTTCGTGGCTACCACTTCGCTCGCGGCGCAGAAGTCAGCATTTGAGGTAGAAGCCCCCGTTAAAATGGTGAGTCCCGCGGCTCCGGCGGAGAGCTATCAGTTTTCAAAAGAAGGACAGGAGGTTGTGGCGCGGCTTGCCTCGTTCGCCTATCTCCCGTCGCGCGATTGGCAATATCACGAGGGCGATCTTGCGCACGGCGAGGATGCCGCGGCCGACGCAAGTGGCTGGAAAAATGTCACCATTCCCTTTACAGCTTCAAAACAGGTGGCCTGGCTGCGGAAGGAGTTGGTGGTGCCCAAAAGCTTCAATGGGTACGACCTGAGCGGGGCGAGCCTCCTCTTCTATATGCCCGCCTCGGGTGATGCTCCGGGCCGCGACACAATGTACGAGTCCATCTACTGCAACGGGAGGCTTATTGCCGAGGGGAGCCACCTCTACAAGGAAGTGCTCACTGCGGACCTGCACCCCGGAGAAAAGCTGCTGATCGCCGTCGAAATGCCGCCGACCAATGGACCAAAGCGCATTACCACTGGCCTGGCGAACGGCGTTGAGCTTGATTCGGTTCGGCTCCAGATTGGTTTTGCGCAAGGACGGCCAGATCCTGAAGTGCTGAATGCGGAACTGGTTTCAGCCGCGGCGCTGTTGCCGCAGATTACCCACGATCCGGCGGCGCTGGCGTCCGAGGGAAAAATCCTGGATGCGGCCGCCAGCTCCGTCAACCTGAAGGCATTGGACGCAGGGAACCAGCAGGCCTTTGACGACTCGCTGAAAGATGCCGAGTCACGCCTTGAGCCGCTGCGGCCCATCATGAAGAAAGCTTTCGTGATCATGACGGGCAACGCGCACATCGATGCCGCGTGGCTGTGGACAAAGAGCGAGACTATCGATCAGGTTCACTTCACATTTAACAATGCGCTGCAACTGCTGCGGGAATATCCGCAGTTTATTTTTTCGCAGTCCTCGGCGCAGTACTACGAATGGATCGAAGAGAAGTTTCCCATCCTGTTTGCCCAGATTCAGCAGCATGTGAAAGAGGGACGCTGGGAAGTGGTGGGCGGCATGTGGGTGGAACCTGACCTGAATATGCCCGACGGGGAATCCGAGGTGCGCCAGCTTCTGCTTGGGAAACGGTATTTCAAGCAGAAGTTTGGCGTAGACGTCAAGATCGGATGGAATCCCGATTCTTTCGGATTCAACTGGCAACTCCCGCAGGTCTACAAGAAGTCGGGGATCGACTATTTTGTTACGCAAAAGCTCAATTACAACAGCGACAATCACGTTCCCTTGAAGCTGTTCTGGTGGCAATCGCCTGACGGGAGCCGCGTTCTTACCTATTTCCCATCCAACTACATTCAACACACCCTGCCGATTTCGGTGGCCCAGAATCTGGCCGACGGGATGAAGACGAGTCCCGGCGAAAATGGACTGCTGCATCTTTATGGACCGAGCCTGGGACGGCTCGACATTCCCGAGGGCCGCTCTTTCACTCAGGAGGGGATCCAGTGGAGCGATCCCAACAAGGTTTTTCCAGCGGCGCGTTTCGACACGTCGGCAGCCTTCTTTGACGACATGGCCAGGCGCGTGGACATGAACGATTCGCCGATCTGGAACTACAAGACATTTGCGGCGGGCCAGACGCAGATCGTGGCTGCGCCGGACGGAAAGATTCATGTGCCGGTTTGGAATGACGAGCTGTACCTTGAACTGCATCAAGGGACCTATACCACCCAGGCCAGGGAGAAGGCGAATATCCGTCACAGCGAAGAATGGCTCCTGGACGCCGAGAAATATGCCTCTGTTGCGTGGCTGGGCGGACTCGATTACCCCGGCAGCCAGTTGATCGAGTCCTGGAAGCTGAAGTTGTTTGACGACTTTCACGATTCGGCCGCAGGGACGGCTATAGCGCAGGATTTTCGCGATGCGCAGGTGGACTACGACTCAATTCAACAGACAACGAGCGAAGCGACCCGCAATGCGCTCAATCAAATCGACAGCCGCATTGATACGGCGGCCCATACGGGAGTTCCGGTTGTGGTGTGGAACCAATTGAACTGGGCCAGAACGGACGCTGTACCCGTTAGCGTGCAAATGCCCGGTCCGGAACCGAATGGAATCGCCGTGGTGGACGCCGCCGGCAAGCCGGTCCTGATGGAGGTTCTCTCAAAGGAAGACGCGACGAATACCTACCGGCTGTTAGTGCAGGCGCCGGCCGTTCCCTCGGTGGGCTACAAGGTACTTTACGTTGTGCCCGGCCAGCGCAAGGTGGCCAGCGATCTCCAGTTGCATGGCTTGACGATGGAGAATGCGCAACTGCGCGTCGTCCTTGACGCCAGGACAGGCTGCATCACCAGCCTAACCTCGAAAAAGACGGGCGTGGAAGCGATTGCGGCGGGAGCCTGCGGGAATGAGCTGCAGGCATTCAAGGACGATTATCCGGGCGAGGATGCGTGGAATATTGCGCGGGACTACGAAAAATACGGCACGAATCTGACCATGCTGGACAGCATCAAGGTTGTTGAACAAGGGCCTCTGCGCGAAGCCATCCGGATTACCCGGAGCTGGAGCAAGTCAAAATTTGTTCAGGACATCGTGCTCGAAGCGGGAAGCCCGAGAGTCGATGTGGTGAACAATATCGACTGGCACGAATCGCAGATATTGCTGAAGGCTGCTTTCCCGCTTGCTTTTACCAGCCCTGAAGCAACGTACGAGATCCCGTTTGGGTCCATTGAGCGCCCGACTACACGGAACAACAGCGTGGAGAATGCGAAGTTTGAAGTGTCAGCTCTGAAATGGGCCGACCTCGGCAACGGGCAGCAAGGATTTTCTCTGCTCAATGATTCGAAATACGGGTACGATGCGAAGGGCAACGTGCTCCGGCTTTCGCTGCTTCGGGCGCCGACGGTTCCGGACCCGGACGCGGATCGAGGCCACCAGACGTTCACCTATTCGCTCTATCCGCATGCCGGAACATGGAAAACGGCGGATACGGTGCTGCGAGGATACGAGTTGAACTTCAAGCTCTCTGCGGGGCAGGTTATGCCGCACACGGGAGAACTGCCGACCGCGCATTCCTTCGTCAGCGTCAAGCCGGAGAATCTAGTTCTGACCGCGATGAAGAAAAGCGAAGATGGCGATAGCTTGATTCTTCGCTTCTATGAGTGGGCAGGGCGGCAGACGCAGGCGCGAATTGCGGTGCCGGACGGCGCCACCAGCGCGGCAGAAACTAACCTGATGGAGCAGGAGGCCGGAGGCACAAATGCAAGGTTACCCCTTTCAGGAAATACATTCGAGCTTTCAGCCGGACCGTACTCCATCAACACGGTTCGCGTCGACTACGGGAAGCGTGGCGACGCATTCTGGCAGGCACAGAAATAAGGCAGACTCAGTTCACTAAGTAGGTAAAAATGCTGGCTTGCAGGCAAAGCCCACGGAGGGTCCCCGGCGCTTGTCTTCAAGCTTGACCAGAGCCTCCCTACCCCTTTGCCGACGCCGCTTTCACCGGCCGGAACAGCCACACCAGCAGCAGCGTAAACAGCAGGCCGCCCACGGTGAACTTGAGCCACACCGGCGCCTGCGACGGCGAAAAGAATCCCTCCAGGCAGCCGGCAATCACCAGCAGCGGAATGATGCCGGAGATCAGCCGCGTGGCCTCCACGCCGCCGCGCTCCACCGAGTCCTTCCATCGCAGGTTGCCGGGAAAAAGCATGGCGTAGCCAAGGCGGAATCCCGCGCCTCCGGCAATTAAAATCGAAGGCAGTTCCAGCGAGCCATGCGGCGCCACAAAGCTCCACAACGCCACTGACATGCCGTACTGATGGCAAGCCGCGCCAATCACTCCCAGCATCATGCCGTTCACGTACAGATAGAAAAAAGTTCCCAGCCCAAAGACCATGCCGCTGGCAAAAGTAACAAAGCTGACCGTCAGGTTGTTGGTCATAATCACGCTGGTGGCCATCGGCGCAATGCTCACCACGGACTTGGTCCACATCTCGTGGCGCTCCATGGTGGCAATCATCTCCGGGCCCACAAAGTGCCGCATGAACTCCGGCCGCGCGCTGGTCACCGCGGCGCCCACCACGCCCCAGGCCACTGAAACCAGCACGGAAGCCAGCACAAAACCAATCTGCTGCTGGAAGATGGCCGGATACTCGTCGCGGAGAAAACGGAAAAGCGTCAGCAGATTGGTTTTTCGGCCGGAATAGATGATATGGTGGGCGCGAGCCAGCAACTGATTCACATACTGCGCATAACTGCCGGCGGTGGGGTCGTGGCGAAGCACGGACAGGTCCGCCGCCACCTGGCGGTACAGCAGCGCCAACTCCTGCAGTTCCGCGCGGGACAGGTGCCCCAGGCCGCCTGTGCCGGATTGGGCCAGCAGGCTGGAGAGCCGGTCCCAGTGGGGCCTGCGCTTGAGAATCCACTGGTTTGAGAGGATATGTGCCATGGAGCAGAGTTCAGACCATCTTAACCCCGACCAGCTCAATATCGATACTCCGGAGTTGGTCAGTATTGAGATGCCGCTGGCCGGCATCGGCAGCCGCTTTATCGCCCTGCTGGTCGATTACCTCATCTGGGCCGCCGGGCTGTTTGTGCTTGCCATGCTCTTCCTCGTTTTTCTTCCCGGCATCACGGCCTTCTCAAAGATTTCCGGGCAGTGGGCGACTGCCATCGCCATCTTCATCGTTTTCCTGCTGAACTGGGGCTACTTCACGCTCTTTGAGGCCTTCTGGAACGGGCGCACTCCGGGCAAGCGCGTGGCCGGCATTCGCGTAATCCAGCGCTCCGGCCGGGCCATCGGCCTGTTTGAATCCATGGCGCGTAACTTCGTGCGCTATGTGGACCAGATTCCGTTTTTCTACGCGGTCGGCGTCATCACCATGTTCGCCACCCGCCAGCATCAGCGCCTCGGCGACCTGGCTGCCGGCACACTGGTGGTGCGCGACCGGGTTGAGGAGGCGCCGCTGTGGGGCGAGTCGGGAGCCCGCACCTTTACAGCGCAGTTCTTTGCTCCCAGTTCTCCCGTCCCTGAGCCGCACACCGCCTTCACCTTGCCCGCCAGCGGCGTCGCCAAACTTTCCGCGGCAGACCTCGTGGTACTGGAAGGCTTTCTCTCCCGCCGCCTCGACATGAGCCTGGCCACGCGACAGCTCCTTGCCCAGCGGATTGCCTCCGCCATCCAGGCCAAGTCCGGCCTGGAAACCCCCTCAGGCGCGAGCCTTGAAACCTTCCTTGAAGTCACCGCCCGGCAACTGCGCGACATTGCCCGTATGCAACCGTGAACAGGCGCTGCCCCCATCATTTCCCCGGTAAACCCGCCTCCGCAGCCAGCAAAGGCATGCCCACATCTTCCGGCTTGGGCAGCATCTGCGTCTGGTTGAAATGGGACTTGGCGTCAGTAAAAAGCGTTTCCCGCTTGAGCCATAACTGGATGTTCATCTCGTAGTGCGCCATCACGATGTCGAGTGTGTAGGGCCGGTTCTGCCGCTGCCACGCCTGCTGATACAGATCGCGGAGCAGGCCGTAGCCGTCCACCATGTCGATGTAAAAATAGTCCTCGTGGAACAGCGGCGACCCGACGCTGCGTTTTCCGTTCTTCTCGCGGTAGGCCTGGTTGTACGCTCCGGCAATCTCCTGCGCTGCCTGAAACTTGAACCCGATAAAATCCATGCGCCGTGCGGCCAACTCCATCGCATCCAGCGCATCCTTCTCGCGCAGCGGCTCGGCGGCCTCCGCTTCCTTGATCAGCGTGATGGCGCGCTCGGCATGAAGCCGGATCTCTGGAACCATCGGCATCAGCTTCGCTGAAACAATCTGTCCCTGCTCGCTCCACGGATCGATCCAGAATAGGTTAGTCATCGCGCCGTGCAGCGAGCCTCCCTTGCGGAACGAGAGTTGCGCCGCCGTCAGTTCCCTCTGCGCCTGGTTGATCTTTCCCGTCCTGTCGCCGTGAAATACCTGTCCGTACGTGCTCTCAAATTGAGGAATGCTGCTGGTTCCCGCCTGCCAGCTTGCCGCGGCTCCAAACATAACGCCGTACCAGTCATTGTTGAACAGGCCTTCGTCGTCCTCGTCCGTGTTCCACACCGTATTCAACATGCCGGTCGAGCCTACGCGCTGGCCCTCCGCCACAAAGCCTTGAATGCACAGCAAGCCCTCGTAGTTATTGGGGTAGATGCGGTTCCAGTCGTTGATTCCCGGCGAAACCCAGGTCTCCATCCCCGCATCCACAAACGGCCGCAGCCACTTGTCAAAACCCTCCGGATGCGGCCCGTACTCCCAGGCAATGGCGATCATGTCCTTGGGTAGGGTCTTCACCAGCGCCGGCTCCTGCATGGCAATGTCGCCCCAGAAAAGCAGTTTCCTGTGCAGCGGCTGCAGCGCGTCGTAGATCTGGTTCAGAAACCCGATGTAGGTTTTGCCCGCTCCGTTCTGGGCGATAAGCTCCTTGCTCTGTCCCGTCCCCAGTTCGTTCACCTCATCGGCGCCAATGTGAATAAACGGCCCGGGAAACATCGAGGCAATCTCGCCGAACCATTGCTTGTCCAACTCGACGGACCCGGGCTGCCCCGGAGTCAGTGCGCTGCCGTGCGGTGTCTCTGCCAGCGGAGAATATTTCTCAAACGTCAGCGCGTGGTGCAAATGGCCGAATGCCTCCTGCTCGGGAACAATCGTCACATGAAACTTCTGTGCATAACTAACCAGTTCCGCCACGTCGGCTCTCGTCATCGCACCGCCGGGAGGAGCGGTCAGCGGGCTCGATGCATACTCCAGCGAAACTTCAAAGTACGGCGAATAAATATTCATCTTGTATTCTGACAGCACCTGAACCTCGTGCTCCTGAAAGGCCAGCGTCGCAATCGGGCCGCGTGAAAGATCGTCGGAAATGCCGCGATATTTCATGGCCGGCCAGTCGCGGATCGTCGCTCCCTGCAACGCCGCATCTCCCCCGCGCCCCACCACCAGTTGCTTGATGGTCTGTGCGCCGTAGTACATGCCCGCCGCCGTGGCCGCAATGTCGTAAACGGTCTTTCCATCGGTGACCAGTGCATAGCCTTCGTCGTGCATCGCCGCGGAAAACTCGATGTGTTCCCCGGCAAGAATCTCCGCCGCCCGTTTTGTTGTCTCGCGCAGCAACACGATCCTGACTTCGCCTTTGCCGTTCTCCTGCGCGGCCACTCCTCGTTGCTTCAGCGCATCGGCAAGGTCTGCCGCGGTAAACAGGTCCTCCGCATCGTTGCCGGGCGCTGCAATGCTGATCCCGTGCGCCAGCGACAAAACAGCGCCCGCCTGCATCTCGCGCGGCATCGGAATCAATGCCGGCTCCGCAGCCTGTGCGTCTGCTGAGGGCGCTGCACCCTGCGCCAGACAGCCACTTTGCAGCAATGCAAAGCCTCCTGCCTGCGCCACGCCGGCAAGAAAAACCGGCAACAAAGACACAACCAAAGATTTGCACCAGGCTAACGAGAGCGATCTTGACGAACTGCGGCTCACAGGCAACGCCTCCCTGAAGTGATGAACTGCTTTAGCCTGTTCTAACACCTGCCACCCCCTCCCGCGCGATACCCTGAAGAAGATGCACACAGCTTACATCGGTCTCGGCGCAAACCTGCCCAGCCACGCCGGCCAGCCCGACGCCACGCTGGCCGCTGCCTTCGCGCGCCTCGCCTCTCTTGGCCGCGTCGTCAGCCGCTCCTCCCTCTATTCCACCGCGCCCGTCGGCTTCGCCGCGCAGCCCCGCTTCGTGAATGCCGCAGTCGCCCTGGAAACCGAACTCACTCCGCGCCAGTTGCTCAGCGCCCTGCTGGCCATCGAACAGGAGTTCGGCCGCGACCGTGCCTCTGGCCTCGCCAACGGCCCCCGCACCCTCGACCTCGACATTCTCCTCTACGGCAATCTCGGCCTCAGCGAACCGGATCTCGAAATTCCCCACCCCCGCCTGGCCCAGCGCGCCTTCGTCCTGATTCCGCTCAACGAAATCGCGCCGTACGCTCTCGATATCCGCAGTGGCAGCACCGTGGCCCAACTGCTTCAGAGCCCCCTCCGCAACTCCCAAGGCGAAGCCTCCGCGGTGGTCAAAATCCAAAGCGAGTGTTGGCAGCCCGGCCGCGGGGACGCCGGCGCAGGCGCAAGCAAGTAATCCACCGCGCCTGCCCCGGTAGAATCATTGGGTGGCCCTCGACTTCAACCTGATCGCAACAACCGAAACCGGCGGGCGCCGTGCCCAACTCCATTTGCCTCACCGCACCGTTCAGACGCCGGTCTTCATGCCGGTCGGTACCGCCGGCACCGTCAAGGCCGTGGCGCAGGACGTGCTTGAATCCCTCGGCGCGGAAATCATCCTCGGCAACACCTATCACCTCTATCTCCGCCCCGGCCACGAGCCCATCCGCCGCATGGGCGGGCTGCACCGCTTCATCAGTTGGCCGCGCGCCCTGCTCACTGACTCCGGCGGCTTCCAGGTCTTCTCGCTCAGCCAGTTGCGCAAGGTCACTGACGAGGGCGTCCGCTTCCGTTCGCACCTCGACGGCAGCAGCCACTTCTTTACGCCTGAACATTCCATGGATGTGCAGATCGCTCTCGGCGCAGACATCGCCATGGCCTTCGACGAGTGCACCGAATATCCCGCCGGCCGCAGCCGCGCCCAGGAGAGTCTCCGCCTCACCATGGCCTGGGCTGAGCGCTCGCTCGTTCACCACCGCGCCCACCGCCATGAGGTCCCTTGGCACAATGACTTCGAAGGTCGCACCCAGAGCCTCTTCGGCATCGTGCAGGGCGGCATGTACACCGACCTCCGCCGCGAAAGCGCCGAGCGCCTGGTCGAGATGGACTTCGACGGCTACGCCATCGGCGGCCTCAGCGTCGGCGAGCCCCGCGAGCTGACCCTGGAAATGATCGCCGAGGTGCTGCCTCTGCTGCCCGCCGACAAGCCCCGCTACGTGATGGGCGTCGGCTACCCTGACGAGATTGAGCAGTACGCCCGCATGGGCGTGGACATGATGGACTGCGTGCTGCCCACCCGCGCCGCGCGCCACGGTCTGCTATTCACCAGTGAGGGCCGCCTCAACATCAAGAGCAAGCGCTACGCTGAGGACCAGGGCCCGCCCGACCCCGCCTGCCTGTGCATGGTCTGCCGCCGCTACTCCCGCGCCTACCTCCGCCACCTGATGCAATCCGGCGAAGCCCTCTCGGGCATGCTCAACACCATCCACAACCTCGCCTACTATCTCGGCATCATGCAGCGCGTCCGCGCCAGCCTCCACCCGGAAGCCTGAATCCCCTCAGCCCCCAATCGCCCCGCCCAGCAGTTGTTTCAGCGCATGCACGTATTCCGTCAGCGCCAGCCGTCCGGCCTCGGTCATGCGGTAGAGCGTCTGCGGCTTGCGTTGCACAAACTTCTTCTCCACCGCCACGTAGCCGGCCTCTTCCAGCTTCGCCAACTGCGCCCCCAGGTTGCCGTCGGTGGACCCGGTTTTAGCCCGCAGCCAGGTAAACTCCGCCTCTTCCACGCCCACCAGCAGCGACAGCAGCGCCAGGCGCAGCTTCCCGTGAATCACAGGATTCAGTTCCGGCAACTCAGGCATGCGCCGCGCTCCTTCCGTGCCTGCGCGACTCCGCAATCATTCCGTAGATCCCGAAAACAATCTGGCAGAAAAAGATCGCGCCCAGAAAAATGACTGACACTTGGTTGTCGGTGGTGAAGCAGGCGGCCACCGCCGTTGCCGTCCACACTCCCGCGCAGGCAAACTGCATCTTCCACCGCAGAATCATGCTTGAAATCCCATTGGCCATGCCCAGCATCGCGCCGATAATCGCCACAAACACATGCAGGTCGTACCGGCCGCTCAGGCTGAGCGACATCAGCAGGGCAAACATCGTGATGCCCATCGCCATCCAGACCGAGCCGATGGCGCGGCCGGCCGTGGTTTTAGCCTTGTTGCTCTTGATGCGTCCGGCCACCACGCCGGTCACCACACCCGAGGCAATCATGGTCACCGGCCAGGCCAGCGTGGCGTTGCCCCAGATCGACCAGGCAATCGCAATGTAGTAGGCAACGCCCCACAGTACAAAGGTCCACGCCCACTTCTCGGTCGTCCGCCGGCCCTCGGCAATCATGCTCTCGATCAACTGCAGCCTGTCGTTCAGTTCCAGATCTTCACGATTTTCCATCATGGACATTCTCCTCAGGGGAATTTAGTCGAATCGTCAGAGTTATCTCTAACAAGGAGTACTCTATAAAACAGAGTTAAAGATGTCAAGAACTATTTTCGCTCCTTTTTGATTTTTTCCTGAACTACGCCGGAATCAGCTTCGAACCCTCGGCTTCCTTCTCTGCCAGCCAGCTCACCGGCTTCGATCGCGCGCCTTCAAACCCGCTCAACTCCCCAATTGCCCGCTCCACCACCCCCGCCCAGTCTCCCGGCGTCCTCTGCCGCAGCAGCCGTGCGGTCGGATACCAGGGCGTACTCTCCGTCTCCTGCATCCAGCGCCAATCGCCCAGGTGCGGCAGCAGAATCCACACCCGCTTGCCCATGGCCCCGGCCAGGTGCGCAATGCAGGTATCGGTCGTGACCACCACGTCCAGTGTCGCCATCAGCGCCGCCGTCTCGGCCAGATCCCGCTCCCGGCTCGACCCGTCACCCACAAACACATCGTCCGGCAATCCCTGCAACTGCTCTGCCGCCTCGCCTTTTTGCAGTGAGATCCAGGTAAAGCCCGGCGTCCGCAGCAGCGGCAGCAGCGTTCCCACCTTCATGGACCGCAGCCGGTCCGCCTTGTAGCGGGGATTGCCCGCCCATGCCAGTCCCACACGCACTCCGGCGCTCGTCAACAGCATCGGTCTCTCCAGTGCCAGCTGCGGATCGGCTCCCAGGTAAGCTCCCCGCCAGGGAACCGTCTCCGCCGTCGTCTCGAAGACCGCCGGCAGGCTCATCAGCGGGCACTCCAGGTCGAATTCCGGCGTCTCCCCTCCCAGCCGCGCCGTCTCCGCCAGTCCTGCGCGCACCACGGGCAGGGATCCCATCAGCCGCTCCACCGGCGCCTGCACCTGAAGAATCGCCCTGCCGCCGCGCGCCGCCACCAGCGTTGCATAGCGGCAAAACTGAATCGTGTCTCCCAGTCCCTGCTCGGCGTGTAGCAGCACCCGCCGCCCCTCCAGCGCTTCACCCCGCCATCGCGGCTGGGTGAAAATCCGTGGGCTGCGATGAACCTCCCGGAATCGCCACCGGGCCTCGTAGCCCGCCCAGCCGCGCTCCCAGTCGCCCAGCCGCAGTTGCGTTAGCGCGAGGTTGTACGCGGCGCCCGAACTCGCGGGATCGCGTTCCACCGCCGCCTCGTGCGCCCGCAGTGCCTCCTCCATCCGGCCCATATCCAGCAGCGAATTGCCGCGGTTCGACGCAGCCGGCTTGCTGCCCAGAGCCTCGGCCCGCTCAAATGCCTCCACCGCCTCGGCAAACCGCCTGTCGTTATGCAGCAGGATGCCCTGCATATTTACGGCTTCAGCGTTGTCCGGCTCGTAGGCCAGCGCCCAGCGCTGCCACTCCCACGCGCCGGCCTGGTCCTGTTCCGCCGCGCGAAACTGGCACCACGCCACCAGCGTCTCCACCTGTGCCACATTCAGCGCAAAGGCCTTGCGCAGGTGCTTCTCGGCCTCCTCCGGCCGCCGGCGTTCCCGCTCCAGAATCGCCAGGTTGATCCAGCCCGCAACCAGGTCCGGGCGCAGCTCAACGGCCCGCAGCAAAGCCGCTTCGGCGTGGGCTTCGCGTCCCTGTTCGCGCAGCAGGCTGCCCAGGTTCATCCAGGCCGCCGCAAAATCCGGCCGCTCCATCAGCGCCCGCCGGTAGCGTTTCTCGGCCTCTTCCTGCCTTCCCAGCCGAGCCAGCACAAACCCGGCGGCAAACTCCGCCTCCGGCAGCCGTGGCTTCAGCCCTAGCGCTTTTTCGTAGCGGACCAGCGCCTCGGCATTCCTGCCCATATAAGCCAGTGCGCTGCCCAGGCCCAGGTGCGCCGCCACCAGTGCGGGTTGCCGCCTGAGAGCCAATTCAAACTCCCGCACCGCCTCTTCCGGCCGTCCGGTGGCCAACTTCAGCTCGCCCAATCCCATCCTTGCCAGCGCGCTCATCCCCTCCAGGCGGAGGGCCTGTTCGTAGGCTGCTTCAGACTCCTCGTTCCGCCCGGCGGTCTTCAGTGCCTGGCCCAGCGCCACCCACGCGGGCACCAGTTCCGGCGCAGCCTCCACCGCAGCCGTGGCCATCTTCACCGCTGCCTCCGGCTGACTGCTGGCCAGCGCCACCAGGCTCATGCCCACCAGCGCCTCCGGCTGCCGCGGATTCTTCTTGAGCATCTGCTGGTAGCCGAGCGCCACCTCCGTCAACCGCCCAGCCAACCCCTGTCTGCGGCCGCACTCGAAAACCGGAATCGCCGGCGCAACTGTGCTCATGGATCTCAAGCCCCACCTGGATGGTCTTTCCCTGCGTTTCCTGAAAGGTAGAACCGATCAGCCCGGGTCTCAATCCTTAACTTCTTGTCATGAGCGTTCGTCGCGTCAGGATTCCCGGTTCCAGCTCCAGTTTCACTTTGGAACAGGGCCGCAGCCCTCTCGCCAGTACACGGGCGTGTACTCGTCCCTGGAGCCTTTTCACCATGTGTGCAGAGCAGTTTTGCAGGGTACGGGATTCAGTCACAGAGGGCAGTTATGCACGGACCAAATCGTGTTGATGAGATGGCCTCGAATGTCCTGTCACTAAAGTTCGCATCAAAAATTAGCCTGTCATCCTTCTATGAAAAAGGCCGCACCTGTCCAGCGGTATCTGCGAATAGTTGCCGACAGACTTCTATTCGTGCTCGAGGCACACAAGGGTGATTCGAATCCCGGCC